>ERZ791680.4-NODE-4-length-230299-cov-9.026376_pt1 | contig 230299 bp, 192 predicted proteins | sample MGYA00510051_ERZ791680 | MGnify/ENA primary metagenome ERZ791680 (study PRJEB30046, sample SAMN00715238) | human gut metagenome | study: EMG produced TPA metagenomics assembly of the A metagenome-wide association study of gut microbiota in type 2...
AGTCGGTCCAAAGATTTCCGGACTGTGAATTCCTGCTTGTCACGGGTGCGAGCCGCAAACCAATATTTCTGTTGTTCAGTCACTTAGAAATTTTCTTTCGAATGAATTAGCTCAGTTCCGGGTGCGCTTCGCGGTTTGAACGAGACATTTTCCCACCCAAACCGTATTGTACACTTTTGCAATGATAATAAGCTATTAAAGAAGATATTAGACTCATAGAAGTGTCCAATAAACGTTCGTTTAATAAACGTCTATTTTTAAGAAAATAAGTAGAGGTATAAAAGTTAAAAAGGAACAGAACTTTAATATGTTAAATGTTAGACGTACACTGCTGAAATTCAATAGATTAATATGAAACAGAAATCACTTTGGGAATATTTTTATTAAACATTTTGTTAGTTCAAAAAATACAGCTTATCTTTGCGTTCATTAAACGAACGTTTAAAAAACACCTCATCATTTCCAATATATCATTCTACATTCCAACATCTTACCCTCATAAATGCATTATTGAAGTTTCGTAAATATACCTACTGATAAATGGGAATTTATCGCACAGAACGCAAGTGAAATAAAAGCCCACTTCCATAACCTATGGAGAGAGTGAAAGCCCGTGGATTTCTATCTAAAACACAAGCATTCCTTTGCTTTTCACCCTTGCTTGGTCTACTGTTGCATAAGGAATTAATAACGCCTAACGGCCATGAACACCCCTGCTAATGGCCATGAAGCAATCGTTTAACGACCATAAGCAGGGTTGTTCATGGCCGTTAGGCGTCACTAACTCCAAGGCTTTTACAGATGAAGTACGTAGCCCGCGCCTATTGCGCACAAGGTGCAAACGTATTGTACAGCAACTTAAAAGACATCAGACTCCACTATTCATAGTCGGGCAAACTCGAAAATGCAGGAAAACTACACTGACCGATTTATGTAACCCACGCGCGATATTACATTAAAAAACAATAAGTTACGGCAAAACTCAGACGTTTTTTGGCAGGTGGAAGCAAATTTTGCTTCCACCTTTTCAGGTTGCTTCCACCGCAGAGTAAATGCCGATGGATAGGGAGATGCAGGAGGTGGGTGGAAGTGTGGAAGCAAAGCAGATGCAAATTTATGTTTCAGCAACACACCTCAAGTTTTAAAAAAGATGTAGTACAAAGGCATAAAATATAATAAGTGTTACAAATACACACTTTATGCCCCGACACTCTTGCAAATGTCGAAAAAGTCCGTACCTTTGTAATGTGTTTTTCATAGTATTAGATTTAAGGTTAACAAAGGTTGGAGTACAGCGGTACTCCTTTTTTTATGCCCATACGTACCGTCCCGGTTCTCCAATAAAATTTTCACGTAAAATGCAAGGCAACTTTTTATATCCATTTAGTTTTTGGCTATCTTTGCACTGCTTTCGGCGGGCATAGGCACGCATAAAGCAGCTTAACTAACAATAAATCAATAATTAAAAACAGAAAATTATGGCAATGCATACATGGTTTGAATGTAAGATCCGTTACGAGAAAACAATGGAAAATGGAATGAACAAGAAGGTGACCGAACCGTACCTGGTAGATGCCCTCAGTTTTACGGAAGCGGAAGCACGCATCATCGAAGAGATGACGCCGTTCATTTCGGGAGAGTTCACCGTATCGGACATCAAACGTGCCAACTATAGCGAATTGTTCCCCAGCGAAGAGGAAGCTGCCGACCGCTGGTTTAAATGTAAACTGGTTTTCATCACACTGGACGAGAAAAGCGGTGCGGAAAAGAAAACCTCTACCCAGGTATTGGTGCAGGCTGCCGACCTGCGTGATGCAGTGAAGAAACTGGATGAGGGCATGAAAGGCACAATGGCCGACTACCAGATAGCATCTGTAGCGGAAACCGCCATTATGGATGTATATCCGTACAGTGCAGAGCCCGACGACAAACCGGAAGTTTAATTTAAGTGATGAGTTATAAGTTATGAATTATTATTGCGAGCCATAACTTATAACTCATAACTCATAACTCAAAAAAACGATGATTGCAGAGAATTTAAAACAAGTACTGAGCGAACTGCCTGAAAAGGTACGGCTGGTGGCTGTTTCCAAATTTCACCCCAACGAGGCGATAGAAGAAGCGTATCGTGCCGGCCAGCGTGTGTTCGGAGAAAGTAAGGTGCAGGAAATGACCGCCAAATACGAAAGTCTGCCCAAAGACATAGAATGGCATTTCATCGGGCATCTGCAAACAAACAAAATAAAATATATCGTTCCTTACGTAGCGCTGATTCATGGCATAGACTCCTACAAGCTGTTGGCCGAAGTGGACAAGCAGGCTGCCAAAGCCGGAAAAACCGTCAACTGCCTACTGCAGTTGCACATTGCCCGAGAAGAGACCAAGTTTGGATTCAGCTTTGACGAATGCCGGGAAATGCTGGCAGCCGGTGAATGGAGAGAGCTCAAGCATATCCGGATATGCGGATTGATGGGCATGGCCACAAATACGGACAATGACGAACAAATCAAAACAGAGTTTTGTTCTTTAAATAGCTTCTTCAATGAAGTGAAAGCCAAGTGGTTTGCCGATGCAGAGTCATTCCGGGAACTGTCCATGGGAATGTCTCACGATTACCACGAAGCCATTGCAGCCGGAAGCACCTTGATACGTGTAGGAAGCAAGATTTTTGGAGAAAGAAACTATTAACCATAAAAAATCATTATCATGGCAACATTAGAAACTACTTTTGCAGGGCTGAAACTCAGAAACCCCATTATCGTCAGCAGCTCCGGACTGACAGACAGCGCCGCCAAGAACCAGAAACTATCTGAGGCCGGCGCAGGTGCCATTGTGCTAAAATCACTTTTTGAAGAGCAAATCATGATGGAGGCTGACTGGATGGGAGACCCGAACATGTACCCCGAAGGCAGTGACTACCTTGTAGGATATATCCGCGAACATAAGCTGGGTGAATATCTGAACCTGATTAAGGAAAGCAAAAAGGTTTGCAATATCCCCATCATAGCCAGCATCAACTGCTATCAGAATGCCGACTGGGTGGAATTTGCCGCCAAAATAGAAGAAGCCGGTGCAGACGCACTGGAAATCAATATCCTTGCACTGCAGACGGATGTACAATATGCTTACGGCAGTTTCGAGCAACGCCACATCGACATTCTGAGCCACATCAAGAAGACGGTCAAGATACCCGTCATCATGAAGCTGGGTGACAACCTGACCAATCCGATAGCTCTGATAGACCAGCTGTATGCCAACGGTGCCGCCGCAGTAGTGCTGTTCAACCGCTTCTACCAGCCGGACATCAACATTGAGAAAATGATACAAGTATCCGGCAACGTATTCAGCAATGAAGCCGATTTGTCCAAAGCCCTGCGCTGGATAGGCATCGCTTCGGCAGCCGTAAACAAACTCGATTATGCTGCTTCCGGTGGTATCCACTCGCCCGAAGGCGTTGTCAAGGCAATATTAGCAGGTGCTTCGGCCGTAGAGATATGCAGTGTGCTTTATCAGAATTCAGCTACCATCATTGAAGAATACATCCGCTTCCTCAACTTGTGGATGGACCGCAAAGGTATGGAAACCATCAGCCAGTTCAAAGGTATTCTGAACGTAAACGACCCGAAGGGAGTCAATACTTTCGAACGTACACAGTTCTTGAAATACTTCTCTTCACATGAATGAGACAAAAGGCTGACAAGAAGACAATAAAATTGAAAGGGTGATAACACTACAATGACGTTATCACCCTTTCATTTTATACTATACCGCTATCTTTTTATTTCTTCTTATCCAGCGCCTCAAAGCAGGAATTCTTGCTCACGAATTCCGGAACAATATCCTTCATGGCAGCAACAATTTTCATCTGGTCATAGGTGTAACTTACATCAATCAGCTTCTGGATACGCTCCTTCACCTCGTCATAGTCATACTCACGCACCGTGGCAATCATAATCTTCTCATGATAGGTGGGCTTTGTAAGCTCCTTCACATTCAAGAGTTCCTCGTAGAGCTTCTCGCCATGACGGAGACCGGTAAATTCAATCTTCACATCCGTACGTCCGGAAAGGCTGATCATACGCTTGGCAAGGTCCACAATCTTCACCGGCTTACCCATGTCGAAGATATAGATTTCACCGCCGTTGCCCATACTGCCGGCCTCAAGAACAAGGCGGCAAGCTTCGGGAATGGTCATGAAGTAACGGATTATCTCAGGATGGGTCACTGTCACCGGGCCGCCACGCTGAATCTGGTCGCGGAAACGGGGAATGACAGAACCGTTGGAACCCAGCACATTGCCGAAACGCGTAGTGATGAACTGAGTGGCATGGCCTCCCTCCTTCTGCAACTTCTTCGCAAGAGACTGCACATAAATCTCGCAAATACGCTTGGAACAGCCCATCACGTTTGTAGGGTTAACAGCCTTGTCCGTAGAAATCATCACAAACTTCTCGGCACCGTATTTCACGGCAAGATCGGCAACGGTGCGCGTGCCGAATACGTTCACCTGGATGGACTCGGAAACGTTGTCCTCCATCATCGGCACATGCTTGTAGGCGGCCGCATGGAAAATATACTGGGGCTTGAACTCCCTGAAGATATCCTCCATGCGCGTGGCATTGGAGATGTCGGCTATGATGGTCTCGGCATCGATGTCGCGCCAACGGTCCTGAAGTTCCAGACGGATGTCGTGCAGAGGGGTCTCGGCCTGGTCCACTAAAATAAGTTTATAGGGATTGAACGAAGCCACCTGGCGCATGATTTCACTGCCGATGGAGCCGGCGGCGCCCGTAATCATCACACGCTTGCCCTCCAGATGAGAGGCAACCTTATGGATATCTATCTCGATAGGATTGCGCTGAAGCAGGTCCTCAATCTGAATTTCCTTCAACTGTGTGCGGCTCAGCGCCTGACCGTTCCACTCGCTCAAGGGGGGTGCGGTCATCAGTTTGATGTTGTGCACCAGCAGGCGGTCAGCCATGTCGGACTTCTTCAATTCTTCCATCTTGGCAGGAGAAATGATGATGGTCTGCACATCGCGGTCGTTCAGCACATCAATCAGCGTATCATCGTTGGGGAACACCCTGACACCCATCATCACCTTGTTGATAAGCTCAGGTTCGTCCGCAATGAATCCGCGCAGACGGTAGTGGTTGCGCAGATTGACACGCAATGCCTTGGCAATGTTGACCCCGGCTTCCTTGGCACCGTAAATGAACACATTGGCACTATGGGTGCCGTCGAAGTTCAGCGCCTCGAAGAAAGTCTTGACAATCACACGGGAGCATGCCATCATGGCAAAGCTGATGATATAAGACATGAACAGCACGCTGACCGGAGCCAGGTTGAACTCCAAATAGCTTTCCGTCAGGACGCTCGTTATCATCAGCAGTGCATACGACACCGTCAATGACACAAAAATGCGCATGATATCCACAAAGGAGGAAAAGCGCAACACATTGGAATACGTACGGAAAACACGGAAGAAAATCAAGTTGACAACAACCGTCCATAAAATGGTCTTGTCAATGGTAGAGGATTCCAAAAAAATGCTTCTGAAATCATATCGGAGAGCATAGGCCAACAGACTGGATATGACGATGATAAATACGTCAATTAATAGAATAGTCCATATCGGAAGCACTTTCGCGGAAAGATACCGATGAAAAAAATTTCGCTTCATTTCGCTTGACAGTTTTGTTTTAGGCGAGGCAAAGATACACTATTTTAGTCAAAACGGACAAGAAATCGAAAAAAAAATATTATAATAATTATTTATCGTCTATAAAGAAACTATCCCGCCACCCTCGTTTTAACAGTTGGAAAGCGGGATGGAAATAATTTTACCCCAGAAAATGCGGTATCCGCTACATCAGATTACTTGCCAACTCGCTCAACTGGCTACGCTCCCCTTTCACCAGATTGACATGGGCAAACAAATTCTGGTCCCTCATGCGGTCTATCATATAGACAAGCCCATTGGACTGACTGTCCAGATAGGGTTGGTCTATCTGCTGAATATCACCGGTAAACACCATTTTTGTGCCTTCACCGGCACGGGTGATGATGGTCTTAATCTCATGCGGAGTCAGGTTTTGGGCTTCATCAATAATACAGTAGGTCTCGCTCAAACTGCGCCCGCGGATAAAGGCTAATGCCTCGATGACCAATTGTTCACTTTTTTGCATATCCTCCAAGCGTTTCACTTCAGAGGAATTGGCAGCGAACTGATGCTTGATTACATTCAAATTATCGAACAAAGGCTGCATGTAAGGAGCCACTTTCTCATTGGCATCACCGGGAAGGAATCCAAGGTCTTTATTGGATAGGGCCACGATGGGACGTGCCAGGAGAATCTGCTTGTAGTCGGTAAGTTTTCCCAATGCGGCGGCCAATGCCAGCAGGGTCTTGCCGGTTCCCGCCTTGCCGGTCAGGGCAACCAACTTGATGTTCGGGTCGTTCAGCACCTCAAAAGCAAAGCTCTGCTCGGCATTGCGCGGCTCAATGCCATAATTCTTTGTCTTGTGGACCCGGCAAATCGAATGGGCAAAGGGATTATAACGCGCAAGCACACTGCTGCGGTCACTCTTCAGCACAAAACATTCGTTGGGACGAATGATGTCCTTAAAATCGAACTCGTTGATGTCCAGTCCTTCTTTGGAAGAATAAATGCGATCTATCAGCGCAGGGTCAATACCCTCGAACACTTCATTCGACTTTTCGAATATATCCACATTGATTACCTTATCATTGATGTAGTCTTCGCACAGCAGACCGATGGAACGCGCCTTCATGCGCAGATTCACGTCTTTCGTGACAAGGATGGTTTTCATTTTAGGCTTTTTGGTGGAAAGCCAGTCCACTACCGACAGAATCTGATGGTCGGGGATGCGTTCGGGAAAGGAATCACGTACTCGGGGAGAGTCCACCATGCCTGCCACCACAAACAGACGGCCTAAGCCCTCTCCCAATGGCGCCCCTTTGGTGAACAGATTATCATCGGTAATCAAATCAAGCTCACGGACGAACTCACGCGCATTGAAATTAATCTGCTCATTACCTTTCTTGAATTTGTCCAGTTCTTCAAGGACTACGATGGGAAGATAAATGTCATTCTCTTGAAAATTCTTCAAACAGTTATAATCGTGAAGAATCACATTCGTATCAATCACAAAATTTTTCTTAGCTCCCATACACGTTAGATTTAAATTGTTAATACCTTTGCATAAGCTTAAGATAAGCTACACTGCAAGCAATTTCAAGCAAGCTTGATTGCGTTCGGTCTGCATTATCTTTGTCGCTTTTAAAGATAACAAATTAATAGGGAGAAAGGATTGCTTCTCCGTTAAATATTATAAAAGATGGATTATCAGGACACTTTAACTTACTTATATAACAGTGTGCCCATGTTTCAGCAAGTGGGCGGCTCAGCATACAAGGAAGGATTGGAAAACACTCTGACCCTGGACGCACACTTCGAACATCCCCACCGCAGTTTCCGCAGCATTCATGTGGCCGGTACCAATGGAAAGGGTTCCTGCTCGCATACGCTTGCCGCCATACTGCAAGAGGCAGGATACAGGGTCGGGCTCTATACCTCGCCCCATCTGGTGGATTTCCGGGAGCGCATCCGGATTAACGGACAGCCTATACCCGAGGAATACGTCATCCGTTTTGTAGAGCAGGAACGTGGCTTCTTCGAACCCCTCCATCCCTCTTTCTTTGAGCTGACCACCGCCATGGCCTTCCGCTACTTTGCCGATGAAAAGGTGGATGTAGCCGTAATCGAGGTGGGACTAGGCGGACGCCTGGACTGTACCAATATCATCCGTCCGGATGTATGCATCATCACCAACATCAGTTTTGACCATACCCAATTCCTGGGGGACACCTTGGCAAAAATCGCAGGAGAGAAGGCAGGAATCATTAAAAGCGGTATCCCCGTTGTAATCGGCGAGACCACTCCCGAAACGAAACCGGTATTTCTGGAAAAAGCACAGACAACGGGTGCTCCCATCTACTTTGCCGAGGAGAATGACCGTGAAGACTATCCCGGAATAGAATACGAACTGAAAGGGCTCTACCAGCAGAAAAATGCCCGGACCATCCTCACCGCCCTCCCGCTACTGAAAGAAGCCGGCTACCGGCTGGACGGACAAGCAGTGCGCAGTGGCTTTGCCCGTGTGGTGGAACTGACGGGCTTGATGGGACGCTGGCAAAAACTGCAGGACTCGCCCACCCTGATTTGTGACACCGGCCACAATGTGGGAGGCATCACCTACATTACAGAACAACTGAAACAACAGGCTTACCGCCAGCTACACATCATCATAGGCATGGTGAATGACAAGGATATACGGGGGGTACTGGCCCTGCTGCCCCGGGAAGCGACCTACTACTTCACCAAAGCCAGCGTGAAGCGAGCATTGCCCGAAAGCGAACTACAGGAGCTTGCCGAAGCAGCAGGGCTGGAAGGACATTGCTATCCTGATGTACCTGCCGCCGTGCAGGCCGCACAAGAAAAAAGCCTCCCGGAAGATTTCATCTTCGTGGGAGGCAGCAGTTTCATTGTGGCCGACTTGTTAGCGAACCGCGATGCACTCAATCTCTACTAAGGCATCTTTGGGCAGCGCCTTCACTGCCACAGCCGAACGTGCCGGGAAAGCACCGTCAAAATAAGTGGCATATACCTTGTTCATATCAGCGAACAAGGACATGTCTGCCAGGAAAACAGTTGTCTTCACAATATTCGCCATACCCAGCCCTGCCTCTTCCAGGATATGCTTTATATTCTCCAAGGACTGGCGAGCTTGCGCTTCCGCACCTTCAGCCATCACTCCGGTAGCTGCGTCAATAGGCAACTGACCTGATACAAATACCATTCCGCCGGCTTCGATAGCCTGGCTATAAGGGCCTATGGCGCCCGGTGCCTTCTGGCTGCAAATCACTTTCTTCATGATTGTCAAAGTTTGTTTTTATTAATAATCGAGTCTATTTTCCTTTTTTGAAATAAAAAAATCCGAAGTATATGCAGTATTCCGGAAATCCACGCATTTTATAAATAAAACAACGTAATTTCACTCATAACCTGTTATACCTAGACTTAACTCATTTAACACGGGGGAGTTCCCCAAAACAGAGGCTCTGCTTGCGAAAGCAGAGCCTTTATTCTATCCCATCCCTTTACTTGCAATGCTTCTCAATCAAAGCATCCACATTGGGGTCACCCAATTCCTTTGCCTTGGCAAAGCTGGCACAAGCTTCCTTGTCCTTCTTCATCTGCAGCTGGGCGATACCCATCAGACGGTAGGCTTCGGCATATTTAGGGTCTTTCTCCAGAGCAGCCTTCAGCACATTCAACGCCTCCTCGTAACGTCCCACGCGAAGATTCACCACTGCCAGTTCGGCACGGTAGGTCAAATCTTCCGGATTCAGTTCGATGGCCTTCGCCATATCGTCCAGCGCACGCTGGTACTGCTTGGCCTTCAAGGCAGCCTGCTCACGGTAATAGTAGAACATGTCGTTCACTTTACCGTTCACGGCATTGTAATAGGCGTCATAATCCAGCATGGCATTACGCGCCTGGTCTGCATTCATACGGGCTTGGGCACGCTCCAGCAAGTAAGGGGCGGCTTCCTCCGTATAGGGCTGGGTAAAGCGGGCCACACAACTGTCCATCAGAGCCAGTACCTCTTCGGCAGGTGCCTGCATCAGTTCCTTGGTCTTGGCAGCACTGAAGAAGGTAGCCGGAGAGGCCAGAATGGTCTTATTCACTTTATCATAGCTGGTAAATGCCGACGGATAGTCCTGCTTGGCAAACAGGATGTCACCCTCCAACTGGACATAAACCGGAAGCTCGTCAATGGCTATCGCTTTCCGTACCTCGTCCAGAGCCTTGTCGAGCGACCAGTCCTTATAAACTTTCTCGGGCTTGCCCAATGCATAATTATAGATTATCTTGGCCCGGTTGTAATACACATCATCTTTCTTTGCCGCAACCTCCAAAGCCTTATCCATATCTGCGGCGACCTTATCCATGGAAGCATCTTCACGGGACATGAACAGATGCTGGGAAGCGCGGCGCAGATAACCGTCGGCACTGGCAGGATATTGTGCAATGAAATCGTTCAGAGTCTCCATATACTTCTCCGGAGACAGTTGGGAAGAAGCCATGTAGAGGAACACCAAAGCCTGCTCTTCGGTATCGGGCAATGCCTTCTTGATACCGATGCCCTTCAATGACATATCTCCATAAGACAATGCGGAGATATTCTGCGACATGGCGAAATTGGCATCAATGGCATAGCAGATGGTAGCCGTGTCTTGTCCGGAGGACTTCTGCGCAAGGCCGAAGACCTGCCCGTCCACAGTCATCAGCGGACAACTCACCATCTTGTCCTTCAAACGCATATCAAGTGTATAATAGGAATAGTTACCGGAAATCTTATCAGCTTCCTTTACTTTCCCGGCAGTGAAGGAACGGTCCTTCTGGGTGGAATAAGGCAGCAGATATACATCCGCACCGACGGCCGGAGCCACAGCAGCCAAAGTGAGTGCCGTGACTTTCTTTCCGGGGATGCCGACACGGAACTTGACAACATCGTACATGTCATCGGCCCCCATAATGGCCTCCACCGGCATCTGTGCCCCGTCCGAGCTCATCACAACGGCGCGCCGGGCACCTTTGAACAAGGTGTAGTCAGAAAGCGCAACGCCATCTTCAGTGACAAAAAAGCCGTTTCCAGTATTCAGTATCTTATCGTCCTGGTCGTAGGTCACCACCGAAAAAACGGCACGTTTGGCTTTGTCTACCCACTTTGGGGCTTGTGCCACACTCCACTGAGCCAATAAACAGAGAGTGAGCATCAACAGCAATTTCTTTTTCATATCTTAGTTGGTTCTTTGTTTTACCGCTTCATAAATCAAAATGCCGGCTGCAACGGAAACATTGAGGGACTCGATGGTTCCCAACATGGGAATTTTCACCCACTCGTCACACAACGCCAGGTTGTCATAGGACACCCCCTTGTCTTCGGCACCCATAATGATGCACATCGGACCGGTATAGTCGGCTTTAGTATAGTCGTAATCGCCTTTCTCCGTGGCTGCCACGATATGGAAACCACTATTCTTGAGGAATTGCAGGGTCTCTTTCAAGCTGTGTTCGCGGCAAACGGGCAAAGTGTGCAAGGCTCCTGCCGAGGTTTTCATGGCGTCTGCGTTGACTGATACACTGTTCCGTGCAGGGATAATCACGGCATCTACCGCCGCACACTCGCAAGTACGGGCAATGGCACCGAAATTGCGGACATCCGTGATGCCGTCGAGCATCACAAACAGAGGATTCTTGCCCTGCTCGAAAAGGAAAGGTACCAAGTCCTCCGTCTTCTGGTAAGTGACTGAAGAGATGAAGGCAATCACTCCCTGGTGATTCTTACGCGTCACGCGGTTGATGCGTTCCACCGGAACGCGCTGTACCGGTATCAAAGTCCCTTTCAAGACAGCGAACAGCTCTTTTGACAAATCACTCTGAATGTCCTTCTTTACCAATATCTTGTCTATCTCTTTTCCTGCCTGAATGGCTTCTATCACGGCACGGACGCCGAAAATCATTTCACTGTTATCAACCATATATGGGTATTTACTATTTGACGATTTACTATTTACTATTTGATACTTCCAGCAATGCTCTGGCATTGTTCAGTGCGGCTTCGGTCAGCTTAGCACCACTCAGCATATGGGCTATTTCTTCCACGCGTTCATCGTCGGTCAGACGACGGATGTGACTGTTTGTTTCCGTCTCGTTGTCCTGCTTGTACACCTTGTAATGGGCGCGTCCACGGGCAGCAATCTGGGGCAGATGGGTAATGCTGATTACCTGGCGGTCCTGCTCGCCCATCTCCTGCATGATATCCGCCATGCGGTCGGCTATCTCGCCGGAGACTCCGGTATCTATTTCGTCGAATACAATGGTAGGAAGCTTGACGGCACCGGCTATCATTGCTTTAATGGAAAGCATGACACGGGCTATTTCACCGCCCGAAGCTACAGAGGAGACGCTTTGCAATGCCCCGTTCTTATTCGCGGAAAACAAGAAGTTCACAGTATCCGCCCCGTGTATGCCCGGCTCTTTGCGGACACCTATCTCTACCTGGAAACGGACATTGGGCATGCCCAACGGAATCAGCCGCGCAGCCATCTGCTTCTCCACTTCACGGGCAGCGGCAGTACGCGCCTTGGTGAGGACAGCAGCCTGCTTTTTCACCTTATTATATAAAGCGTCGCAACGCGCTTTCAGTTCCTCTATGTGCTCGTCGGACGAAGTGATAGCAGAGAGTTTGGCGGCGTATTCATCCGTCAACGCCAGAAGTTCGCCGACAGTGGAAACGCGGTGCTTCTGTTGGAGCGTATAAATCAAGTCCAGACGTTCGTTCACTTCATCCAGACGTTCGGGGTTGAACTCTATTTCATCCTCCTTACCCGACACTTCCTGCGAAATATCCTTCAACTCGATATAAGTGCTTTCCATGCGTTCGGCAAGTTCCCCGGCAACCGGATAAACCCTCTGCAGGCCGAGCATCGTATTCAGGCATTCCTTCAGCCCGGACAACAAGCCTCCTTCGTCCGAGTAGAGCGTCTGCCCTACCCGATAGAGTCCGGCCTTTATCTCTTCCGCATGGCTCAGCGTATCTGCCTCTTGCTCCAGCTCCTCCTGCTCACCGGCAGACAAGTGTGCCTCTTCCAACTGTTCCAGTTGGAAACGGATATAGTCTTCGTCCGACTTATCCTGATTGGCACGGGCAACAAGGGCCTCCAAATCCTGCTGTGCCTGCTTCCATGCTCCGAAGATATGCTGGTAAGCAGACAAGGCCTCTTCGTTATGCGACAAGATGTCCAGTACATTCAACTGAAATCCTTCCTTGTTCAGCAATAGGTTCTGATGCTGGGAATGCACGTCAATCAGCTGTTCTCCCAACTCCTTCATCTGAGCCAATGAAGCAGGCGTGTCATTGATGAATGCCCGGCTCTTGCCCGAAGCGGACACCTCGCGGCGCAGGATGCATTCTTCCTCGTACTCCAGCTCATTCTCCTCAAAGAAAGGCTGCATACCGTAAGCGGAAATATCAAAACGGGCCTCGATAATGCACTTCGAAGCTCCTACACGAATGGCTTTCACGTCGGCACGCTGTCCCAGCAGCAGACCGATGGCACCCAGAATAATGGATTTTCCAGCACCGGTCTCACCCGTTATCACCGAGAAACCGCTGCTGAAGCTGATATCGAGCTTTTCAATAAGCGCATAATTCTGTATGTAAAGCGAACGCAACATAAGGATATTGACAATTTGACGATTTACTATTTACTATTTAAATCTTTCACCAGACGGTCTACGATGTCGGCAGCCACTTCGGCTTTGGACTTCAAGGGGTAGTCCGTCTTTCCCTGGTGGTCTATGATACTGATTTTATTGGTATCGCAACGAAAACCGGCTCCCTTGTCGTTCAGGGAGTTCAGCACGATGAAGTCCAGATTCTTGCGGTTGAGCTTGTCTTCCGCATTCATCTGCTCGTTATGAGTCTCAAGGGCAAAGCCTACGAGGAGGCGCCGTTGGTGCTCTGTATCGTTCTTCAGATTGCCTAAGAAAGCGGCTATGTCGCGGGTAGGTTTCAAGTTCAAACTCATCTCCCCGGTCTTTTCGCGCTTGATTTTCTCATCCGCCACTTGTTCGGGGGTGTAGTCTGCCACGGCAGCCGTCAAGATGGCGGCATCGGCATGGACAAAGGCGGCGGATGCAGCCTCGAACATCTCCTGCGCCGACTCTACCGCATGGTACTGGTGCATCGGGAAGTAAGTGCCTTGCTGCACCGGACCGGCAATCAGTATCACCTTGGCCCCTCTGGCGGTACATTCATCTGCCAGGGCAAGTCCCATCTTGCCGGAAGAATAGTTGCCGATGAAGCGCACCGGGTCTATCTTCTCATAAGTAGGTCCTGCGGTTATCATCACTGTCTTGCCCACCAGGTCGCCATCTTTGGCAGCAAAGTACATTTCCAGGTGGCGGATGATATTCTCCGGCTCCTCCATACGGCCTTTCCCCACCAGATGGCTGGCGAGTTCTCCCGTAGCAGGTTCTATGATGTGGTTTCCATAAGAGCGGAGTGTATCCAGATTCTTTTGGGTGGAAGGATGGGCATACATGTCCAGGTCCATGGCAGGCGCCACAAACACCGGAGCTTTGGCGGAAAGATAGGTGGTAATCAGCATATTGTCTGCCACGCCATTCGCCATCTTGCCGATGGTGGAAGCCGTAGCCGGGGCTATCAGCATGGCATCTGCCCACAGACCGAGGTCCACATGGCTGTTCCAGGTGCCATCGCGTTGGGCAAAGAACTCACTGATAACCGGTTTGCTGGTCAAGGCAGAGAGCGTGATAGGGGTAATAAATTCTTTTCCGGCAGGCGTAATGACCACCTGCACCTCTGCACCACGCTTAATCAGTCCGCGAATAATATAGCATGCTTTATAGGCGGCAATGCTGCCCGTAATGCCCAATACTATTTTCTTCCCTTTCAGTATATTTGCCATTTATTTCTGAGTCATTTCACGCAGACGTATCTTGGTCAGCGTGGCTTTGGTATTCAGGGTAAAATCACTGTTCAGAATCCAGCTGTAATAGCCGGGGTCGCGCTTCAAGACATCGGATACCGACATGCCTTTGTACTTGCCAAAATTGAATACTTCCACACCTTTATCGTCGTAGACCATACGGCCGGCAAAGTCCACATTCTTGTTGAAGCTGGAATAGTCGGCAAGGAAAGCCACGTCATTCTGCAACTCCGGATAGCGGTCCAACTGAGACATCAGCACCTCGTAAGTGGCACGTGTATCAGCCTCTGCCGTATGGGCGTCTTCCAGATTCTTGCCGCAATAGAATTTATAGGCAGCAGACAGCGTGCGTTGCTCCATCTTGTGGAAAATGACCTGCACGTCCACAAACTTGCGGCGGCTCATGTCAATGTCCACACCGGCACGAAGGAACTCTTCCGCCAGGACGGGGATATCAAAACGGTTGGAGTTGAAGCCCGCCAAGTCGCATCCTTCAATGTCATTGGCAATGTTGCGCGCCACTTCCTTGAATGTGGGGCAGTCGGCTATATCGGCATCGTAGATGCCATGAACGGCAGATGCTTCGGCAGGAATGGGCATTTCGGGGTTGATACGCATGGTTTTGGACTCCTCATTCCCGTTGGGATATACCTTGAGGTAACAAATTTCGACAATTCGGTCTGAGTTGATATTGGTACCCGTAGTCTCCAAATCAAAAAAGACTATCGGATTTTTCAGATTCAATTTCATTGTTTTTTCGTTTTATAAGCTCTGGCTATGAGCTATAAATTATAAGTTTAACTTACAAGCCACGAGCTACAAGTACCGTGCGGCATAATTGCGCAGCCACTTGTAGCTCGTAGCTCATAATCCGATTGCTAATATTCATCAGTCATTCAGCATCATCGGCATCAGCAGCATCAGCAAGTCTTCGTTCTCTTCCTGCTCTACCGGAATAATGACACCTGCACGTGAAGGATCTGCCAGTTCGATAACGATTTCATCGGCAGAAATGTTATTCAGAATGTCAATCAGGAAAGTGGACTTGAAACCGATGCTCATCGGATTGCCCGCATATTGGCAAACCAGTGTTTCTTCGGCCGATGTAGAGAAGTCGATGTCCTGTGCGGAGATGACAATCAGATTCTCCTGCATACGGAGCTTGATAAGGCTGCTTGCCTGCGAAGAGAAGATGGACACGCGGCGCAAAGCACCGAGCAGTTGCAGGCGGTCTACCGTCACTTTATAAGGGTTGTTCTGCGGAATCACAGAGTTGTAGTTGGGATAGCGACCTTCGATAAGACGGCACACCATGCGGTAGCTTTCCAGTGTGAACACAGCGTTGCGTTCGTCGAACTCGATAGTCACCATGCCTTGCTCTTTCGGCAGCAGATTCTTCATCAGCGAAGCCGGCTTCTTGGGCAGGATAAAGGCGGCACGTTCGTTACCTTTGGCGGCCAGTGTCTTGCAGCGCACCAGCTTATGACCGTCTGATGCCACCATCGTGATGTCCTCCGTTGTGATATCGAAATAGATACCGTTCATCACGGGACGAAGCTCGTCATCAGCCGTAGCAAACACGGCACGGTTGATACCACCCAGCAACACTTGTGCATCCATTTCCACACGTACGGCATTGTCACCCAACATGGCAGACTGCGGGAACTCGTCCGCATTCTGCCCCATCAGGCTGTATTTACCGTTCTGATACTGTACCGTGATTTCAAGGGAATCCGTATTGATTTCAAAAGTCAACGGTTGTTCGGGAATTTCCTTCAAAGCGTCCAAAAGGGTTTTGGCTGTGACGGCAAAACGGCCGTCCATATCACTTTCATTCACTTCGACCGTAGTGACCATCGTCGTTTCACTGTCGGAAACAGTTGCAGACAAGGTTCCGTCTTGCAGTTCAAAGAGGAAACAATCCAAAATAGGCAACGCATTCTTCGAATTAATCACACGGCTGATAGCCTGCAAATGACTGAAGAGCGCAGTACTCGAAACGATAAATTTCATATCTTCTGTATATTTAAGTTTTTTATTTTGCTAACGTCTTAGAAACCGTTTTTATCTTTTTCAAACTGACGGACAAAGTTAAAAAAAGAATTCCCTACGACAAAGAAATAGCAAGAAAAAACAGCCGAATATTCGTCTCATATTCCTAAAAAATTGTAACTTCGCCGCATCATTTAAAAAGAAAACAATGGAATTTACAGGAAAAATCATCGCTATACTCCAGCCCAGAGGCGGAGTTTCCAAGTCAGGTAACGAATGGAAATCACAAGAATATGTGATTGAAGACCATGGCCAATATCCGCGCAAAATGTGTTTTGACGTATTTGGAGCGGACAAAATCGAACAGTTCAATATTCAGATGGGCGAAGAGCTGACAGTATCTTTTGATGTAGACGCACGCCAATGGCAAGACCGTTGGTTCAACAGTATTCGCGCATGGAAGGTAGAACGCGTAAGCACTGCCGCACCCGCTCCGGGCGCTCCCGTTCCACCGCCGGCTCCCACTGCCGCACCGGAATTCCTCGCAGGGGATGCAAAGGATGACCTGCCGTTCTAAGAATATGTTATAATTCACCACAGATTGCACAGATTAACACAGTTCATTCTAGAATTTTGATAATCAAGATTTTTTAGCTGTTTTAATCTGTGCAATCTGTGGTGAGTGTGTATTTTGACTTTCCTCGTGCTTATTTTCCCTCAGCACTCTACAGAATGACCGATTAATCACCCTTTATAAAGCAATACGATATTCGGATAAACCACCCCTTCTGTACAAGTGAATTGTACTGCAAGCATGAAATGACGGAAGAAGTTGGATTGACGGAAGAAGAAGTTCGGTATCAGACGCACATACGTTTCAGGCTGGCTCAGCATCATCTCCATATCCACCATCATCACAAAATTATATATGGGTGAAAGACTGCCTATACCCTCTTCGTACACCGGTGTTCCGTCTAACACATCTCCACTCTCCACCGCCTCAATATAGGCCGAAAGGCTCAGTGCATCGGGAGCCAGCAACAGACTACCCCGATAGAAACAGGCAAAGGTATAAAGGGCAGACTCCGTGATGCCCGTCAGCTGGGTGAGCAGCGTGTTACGGGGCAACACATATTTAGGGAACTTCCTTGCTTTGGGATACAACGAATTATTTGAAACCACCTTCGGCATAAGCGGAGCGTCCTCTTCCTTGGGGGTACTGTAAAGCAGAGACTGCAAGCGGCGTTCCGCTGCCAGTTCATCCTTGAGAGGGATACACATCACGGCGCAAGGCAGCTTGTCCAACGTGTCTTTAGACTGGAACAAGCAAGACATCACGCTCTCGCCCGCATGCTCATTCAAGTAAGCAATCCACTCCTCGTCGCGCTGCTTGATATAGTCTGAATAGGTGGCCTTGGCATACTCCTGACTGGCAGTAAAGCCAAACCAGGAATTTCTGTCAGACATTGCCCAGCGATCGTAAAAGAAAGTGGAAGACGGAAGCAGAGCCCCGGAAAATCCGTCCTCTACCGGCTGCTGCACCCGCAAGGCATTGATAAACGTCTGTGTGGAATCCGACCCATGGCTGATGCCGGAGCAATAAATGGCATCTTCATTGAACTTCATGTCAAACTCCGCCCAACTGCCCAGCTGCGTCTGCGAACGGATACCATCCGTAGGCTTCCCCATATCCACTCCTTTCATACGCACATAGACCGTGGCAGCCACGTTACTCTGCTTGCCCGCGTACATAGTGCGGAAAGAAGGGAGGTTCATCAGGGACTTTTTGCTGCGCCGCGCATCAATCACATGTTCTATCAAACGCTTCTGGAAACTTACAACCAGAAAATCGGGAGTGAAGTAGGCAGCCAGGAAACGACCGTCTGCCATGGGATAGATACGTATCTCCTCTCCCTTGTAATCGAAATACTTGGAAGGAAACGAACTGGAGCAGTACTTCTCCACAAAAGATTCCACCAACTCATAATCACCCGAACCCAAACTGCAATACAATACTTGGTTCATCGGTGTATCCGGCTCGTGAAAGCTAATCAGCATCTTGTTCATCTGTTTACTCAGTCCATGCGGAGTATCCTCCACCAAAGTATACAAATACTTCTTCAAGTAAACAAAAAGCTCCGATACGTATAGAAAATGATTGTCTTTGCTGCAATTCAGTTCATTGATATCCTCCACGAGGTCTGCCATACGGTCGGTTTCGAGTATGGCTGTGGCATCTTGCGGCACCAAAGTATAAAGATTGAAATCCTGCCGGTTCTCCACCGAATTCAACCGCAGGAAAGAATACACACCAAAACCGGTACATAGCAGCACTATGGACACAACGACAGCTATCTGTATGAGGAGTCGGAGTTTCATGGCATTTATTCATCAACTTTTGGCAAAAATAGCATTTTCTACTAATAAAACAAAACAAATGTTTCAAAAAGTTTAGAAATCTATTTCAAGTCCATCGTAGGCAAAGTGTACATGGGGTGGCAGCTGCTTTTCGATATCGGCATGAAGCCCTGCATGATGGCTCATATGGATGAAATAGGTCTCTTTGGCACCAATACGTCCGGCAGCCTCCAACGCCTCCGAAATACTCTGGTGCGTAGGATGCGGCTTTGGCCGTAAAGCATTCATTACCAAAACGTCCAAGCCCTTCAATTGTTCATAAGATTCCTCAGGCATCATGTGCATATCCGTGATATATCCCAGCCGGCCGCCAATGCGGTAGCCCAGGATGGGAAGCCTGCCGTGCATCACCCGTAAAGGCAGCACTTCCGTCCGGTTGATGTGGAACACCTGCCCCGCCTCCACTTCCTGCAGATAGATACGCGGAACTCCCGGATATACCTTATCGACAAAGCAGTAAGGCATCCTTGCCCGCAGATGGGCAGCAGTGTAGGCATCGGAATAGATAGGAATATCGGCAAAACGACCGAACGGGCGCAAATCATCCAGACCACCCACATGGTCATAGTGTTCGTGTGTCACCAGTACGCCGTCTATCTTCTCAAAAGAAGAAGCACGCAGCATCTGTTCCCTGAAGTCAGGACCACAATCTATCAATATCACCGCATCATCCGTATGCAGCAGGGATGACGCACGCAAGCGGTTGTCCCGCGGGTCAGTGGAAGTGCAGACCGGACAAGTACAGCCTATCTCAGGCACACCGGTCGAAGTTCCACTTCCTAATATTCTGAGTTTTCCCATTGACTAAATCAAATAAATTTCTAAAATCAGGTTATATACAACAATGTTTGGGTGTGTCAAAACTCTCTTACTATTTTATCAAACAAACTTCCGGGTGAATATCAATGCCGAATTTCTCGCGGACAGAAGCCCGCACGGCATCCGAAAGAGCGACAATATCCGCTCCCGTGGCACCACCCGAGTTCACCAGCACCAACGCCTGCCGGCCGTGCACCGCAGCAGGCCCCAGCGCCTTGCCTTTCCAGCCACACCGGTCTATCATCCAGGCAGCCGGTATCTTTACCCGACCGGCATCCACATCATAGTGGGGCATGTCCGGATATTCCCGTTGCAAAGACTCGAACTGCCGACGCGGCACGATGGGGTTCATAAAAAAACTACCCGCATTGCCCAGCACCTTCGGGTCGGGCAACTTGCTTTGACGGATGTCTATAATCACGCGGCGCAAAATTTCCAGATTCAGCACCGGATATTTCTCCAGCTCCTGCCGGATAGTACCGTAATCCAATGTATAATGTTCCCGTTTACCCAGGCAGAAGTTCACGTAAGTCACAAACACGGTCTTCATCTCCGGTTGCTTAAACAAGCTCTTTCTGTAGGAGTAGCCGCATTCGTCCACCCCGTAGATACGCTTCTCCCTTGCCATGTTTATGGTTTCCACGGATGTTATCAGGTCCTTTACTTCCACACCATAGGCACCGATATTCTGTACTGCGCTCGCCCCCACCTCACCCGGTATCAGCGAAAGGTTCTCGGCACCATACCAATGCCGCTCCACACAGTAGGCCACAAAATCGTCCCATACCACACCGGCGCCCACACGCACCGACACGTGCTCCTCATCCTCTGACGTCACCTCCAGGCCACCGATACGTGAATGCAGCACCGTGCCTTCATAATCCTTAATAAAGAGCAGGTTGCTCCCTCCACCGATATGCAGCCAGGGCGCAACGACCTGTCCTGCTGCAATCAGCTCCCGCAGTTCATCCTCCGAACCGTATTCCAGAAATCTTGCAGCAGTAACATCAATTCCAAATGTATTGGGTATCTTCTTCAAACCTTTCCTCCTTTATTTAAATGCTCGTGTCTTCATATTTGTACAGCTCCCATCCTTTACTGCGTTTGCGGAAATAGAAGATATTGGAGTATCCGTTGCCTATACCATTTACCTTCAGTATTTTGGTATCCGACAAGTCCTCATTCTTCTGTCCGTAATTGATATTAGACAATCTGTCGGTAGGCATTACCGGACGAAAGGCATACCACTGGTCCACATCCAAAGTAGTTTCCAGAATAGAAAACTCGTCATCAGGGTCTATGGTGATGAATTGTAGCGGATGCCTGATATGCTTGCTCTGATAGACACTGTCCGTCACAAAACGGGTATAGAATTCCACGAAGTCCTCATTTTCACCTTTCTCCATCTCGCGCAGGTTAATGGCCTCGAGCATCCACATTCCCCGCTTCCGTTCAAAATAATAACGCTTCACCATACGCGTTTTCAAGAAAATCCACTCCACTTGCACCGATGTCAGCGTAGTATCGCCCACCATGTCCATATCCTCTTCCTTATCAAAAAGCAAGGTGTAATAGTTCTGCTTGGTAAACAGATAATCATGCTTCCAAAACTCTTCCTCTATCTTTGACGGCGTGTCACGATTGTAATAGGGCAAAGGGAATACCGTCCTCTGCCTTTGCAGGGCATCATCCGAAGCATAATTGAAGATAAAATCATCAAACAGCTCGTCTGCCTCCATCGGCTTCGGTTCTTCCTTCACTTCTGCTTCCAGCAGCGTATCGGCCTTGTGACCGGCCGAATCCACCATTTCCGTAATGGTAGCAAAGGGATCCATTTTCGCCTTTTTGTTTCTGCACGAAATCAAAAAGGTGAACAACAAAAATCCCAATAAAAGTTTTTTCATTCTTTACGGACCGCTTACGGTCACTTGTTTAATTTAGCTCTTAATTTCTCAAGCATGTCTACGGTCATGGACTCCAGGTCGTACTGCGGCATCCAGTCCCATTCCTCGCGTGCACAAGAGTCATCCAGAGAGTCGGGCCAGCTGTCGGCAATGGCCTGCTTCAGCGGATCAATCTCGTATGCCATCTCAAAATCAGGCATATGCTTCTTAATTTCCTGATAAATCTGTTCCGGGTCAAAACTCATGGAGGCGATGTTGAAAGCGTTGCGGTGCTTCAGCCTTGCCGGTGCCGCTTCCATCAGCGAGATGGCCGCGTTCAGTGCGTCGGGCATATACATCATATCCATATACGTGCCGGCCTTCACCGGACATACGAATTTTTCTCCCTTCACGGCAGAGTAGAAAATATCCACCGCATAGTCCGTAGTGCCGCCACCCGGAGGGGTCACGTTCGAAATGATTCCCGGAAAACGTACCGAGCGTGTATCCACACCATATTTTGTATAGTAATAGTCACTCAACAATTCAGTCGTCACTTTTGTCACCCCATACATGGTACGCGGACGCTGGATAGTGTCCTGCGGTGTCTTCACATGAGGCGTAGCTTCGCCGAACGAACCGATGGAACTCGGAGTAAACACGGCACAATTGTACTCACGTGCCACTTCCAGTACATTCCACAACCCGTCGATACCGATTTTCCAAGCCATGGCCGGACGGCTTTCGGCAACTACCGAGAGCAAGGCAGCCAGGTTGTAGATAGTATCAATCTTGAACTGACGTGCCACCACCTCGATGGACTGACGGTCTGTCACGTCGGCAATGGCCGAAGGGCCGGATGCTTTCAATTCTCCCTTGGGCATAGCACTCGGAATGTATCCTGCCACAACATGGTCATCGCCATAACGTTTGCGCAACTCCAGCGTGAGTTCCGACCCAATCTGTCCGGTAGCTCCAATTACCAAAATATTCTTCATACGAGTTATTTATAAGGTTTCGTTATTATATATGGTGCAAATATACATACTTTTTTTTCATATTTCTGCCATATTGATATTGTTTATTCCAAGAAAAATGATGTTCTTTGTGGGAAATGTAATGACAACGTATTACCTAAAAAATAAAATGCTATGTACGGTAAAATGAAAGACCATCTCAGCAAGACACTTGCTGAAATAAAAGAAGCCGGACTCTACAAGGAAGAGCGACTGATTGAGAGTGCACAACAAGCTGCCATCAGCGTAAAAGGCAAAGAGGTGCTGAACTTCTGTGCCAACAATTACCTGGGACTGTCCAACCACCCGCGGCTGATTGCCGCCGCCCAGCAGATTATGGAACGCCGCGGATACGGCATGTCGTCCGTACGCTTCATCTGCGGAACGCAGGACATCCACAAGGAACTGGAAGCAGCCATCTCCGACTACTTCAAGACTGAAGACACCATTCTCTACGCCGCTTGTTTCGACGCCAATGGCGGTGTGTTCGAGCCCCTCTTCACCGAGGAAGACGCCATCATCTCGGACTCCCTGAACCATGCTTCCATCATTGACGGCGTACGCCTCTGCAAAGCCAAACGCTATCGCTACGCCAATGCCGACATGGCCGACCTGGAAAGATGCCTGCAGGAAGCCCAGGCACAGCGTTTCCGTATCGTGGTTACAGACGGGGTATTTTCCATGGACGGCAACGTTGCCCCGATGGACCGGATTTGCGACCTTGCCGAGAAATACGACGCGCTGGTCATGGTGGACGAATCACACTCCGCCGGCGTGGTAGGCCCTACGGGACACGGCGTAAGCGAACAATACGGCACCTACGGACGCGTGGACATCTATACCGGAACCTTGGGCAAAGCCTTTGGCGGCGCTTTGGGAGGATTCACTACCGGACGCAAGGAAATCATCGACCTGCTGCGCCAACGCAGCCGTCCGTACCTCTTCTCCAACTCATTGGCTCCGGGCATCATCGGCGCCAGCCTCGAGGTATTCAAGATGCTCAAAGAGAGCAATGCCCTGCATGACAAACTGCTGGAAAACGTGAACTACTTCCGCGACAAGATGACCGCCGCCGGTTTCGACATCAAGCCGACACAAAGCGCCATCTGCGCCGTCATGCTGTATGATGCCAAACTCTCCCAGATTTATGCCACCCGCATGCAGGAAGAAGGCATCTACGTCACCGGCTTCTACTACCCCGTAGTGCCCAAAGACCAGGCACGCATCCGCGTACAAATCTCTGCCGGACACGAAAAGGAGCATCTGGACAAATGTATCGCTGCATTTATTAAGGTGGGGAAAGAGCTGGGAGTGCTGAAATGAGTGATGAGTTATAAGTTATTTGCTTGTGCTTTCCCTTGCGGATATAAGCCCTTCATCAACAAATAACTCACAACTTATAACTCATAACTAAAAAAAATCCCGCGACTAAAATTAGCCGCGGGATTTTTTTTAGTTTCTCTCTTATCTACGTTCTCCCAGTTTTGAGTCAACGAAGAAGATTCCGGCATCACCGGCTTTCTTTATCATATCTACAATGCCGTCGGCAGTAGCTTCTTCTTCTACCTGCTCGCGCACGAATCCCCAAAGGAAGTCTTGTGTAGCCTTATCTTTTTCGGCAGAGGCAACATCTACCAATTCATCAATCATTTTGGAAACACGGCGTTCGTGCTGGGCTACCTGCTCGAACACTTCCAGTGGAGTACCGAAGTCATTGGGAACAACATCAATCTTGTCCAGTTTGGCCTTACCGCCACGCTTGATGATATAAGAAGCCATTTCACAAGCATGAGCTTTTTCTTCAGAAGCCTGCTTCTTCAACCAGGAAGCCATGCCGTTATAACCTTCTTTCTCCATATAGAAAGACATTGCCAGATAAAGGTTGGAAGACCACATCTCAGCCGTAATCTGCTCATTAATTGCATTCTGTAATTTTTCTGTAATCATAATCGTATTTATTTAAATTGAAATCATTACAAAAGTAACAAGAAACCTTAAAAGTTGTTCACGCAATAACATTTTTTATATAAAAACAGAAGCCTTGGTATAATAAATGCTTCGCCATTCATGCAACGCATCTCCAGCCTCTCTATACCAGCTCGTCCGACGTATATCCTTGAGGCAGCTCACGGCAGTTATAGCCCGAAGCCATAATTTCGCCATAAGCCCCTGCCGAACGGAGGGCGATAAGGTCGCCACGCTTCACCCCATTCAAATCAATAGCCTTACCGAATACATCAGAAGACTCGCAGATGGGCCCTACGACATCATAAGCCTGAACCGGCGCATCCGAAGTGATATTCTCTATCTTATGGAACGCTTGGTAGAGTGCCGGACGAATCAAATCCGTCATGCCGGCATCCAGAATGGCAAACTGCTTGTTGGTGCCCTGCTTCACATAAAGCACCTGCGAAATCAATGAACCGCATTGTCCCACTACCGCACGTCCCAGCTCGAAGTGGAGCGTCTGGTGGGGACGGAGTTTCAGATGGCTGTTGTAAGTCTCGAAGTAGCTTTTGAAGTCGGGTATCGGCTGACGGTTGGGGTGACCGTAGTCAATGCCGAGTCCGCCCCCCACATTGACGTGCTCGATGCGGATATGGCGAGCTTCCAGCTTATCCTGCAATTCGTTGACGCGGTTACACAAAGCCACGAAATCGCCCATATCCAATATTTGGGAACCGATGTGGAAATGCAGTCCGATGAATCTCAGGTTCTTCATATTCTGCGCAATGTCCATCACATGGTCCATATCCTGCATGCTGATACCAAACTTGTTTTCGGCCAGCCCAGTGGTAATATTGGCATGGGTATGGGCACCTACATTGGGATTGATACGGAAAGCCACATTGGCCACCTTACCTTTAGCGGCAGCCAGCTCGTTGATAATCTCCAGCTCGGGGACAGACTCCACATTAAAGCAGAAAATGTCATAATCCAGCCCCAGATTGATTTCCCAATCAGCCTTGCCCACCCCTGCAAAAACAATCTTGCCAGTGGGAAAACCTGCCTTGATGGCTGCACGGATTTCACCGCCACTTACACAGTCGGCACCCAAGCCGTTCTCGCGGATAATGGCAAGCACCTTGGGATTGGCATTGGCCTTCACAGCATAATGCACCGAATAGTTGCCATATCGGGCAGCTTCCGTACGGATGCACGAAAGTGTGTCGCGCAAGACCTTTGTGTCGTAGTAATAGAAGGGAGTACGCAATTCGCGGAATTTATGGATAGGGAATGTTCCTTTCATATAATAATCGTAATCTTTGTTTAGTTTAAAAAAAGGAAGATGAAAGAGGTGTCTACAAATAATTTTTCAGACGCAGATGACGCAGATTACACAAATAGGAAGCAAAAAGAATCTGCGTCATCTGTGTAATCTGCGTCTGAAAAATATCAAGAGTTATTCCTCATTGAACAGCGCATCACTGAGTGACTGCAACGCTGCCTTCTTGTCGCACTCGCGGATGAGGAAAGAAATATTATAGTTGCTACCACCGAAAGAAATCATACGTACCGGTATGTCGCGCATGGCATCCAATGCCTTGGCTTCGAAACCGACGTTTTCCCATTCGAGGTCGCCCACCACGCAGATGATGCACATGTCCTTGTCCACCGTCACTGTGCCATACTTCTTCAAGTCATCCAGAATTTCATTGAGATGCTTCACATTATCGATAGATACGGACACACCCACTTCTGAAGTACAAATCATATCGATGGAAGTCTGGTAGCTCTCGAATATCTCGAAAACCTTACGCAAGAATCCGTGAGCAAGCAACATGCGGCTGGATTTTATCTTGATGGCCGTAATGTTGTCCTTGGCAGCCACCGCCTTAATCTTACCCTTCTCCGTATCATTGGAAATCAGCGTACCCGGAGCAGTGGGGTCCATCGTATTGAGCAGACGGACGGGGATATTGGCATACTTGGCAGGCTGGATGCAGGTAGGGTGCAGAATCTTGGCACCGAAGTATGCCAGCTCGGCGGCCTCTTCGAAATGCAGATGACGCACCGGCGCAGTCTTGTCCACAATACGGGGGTCGTTGTTGTGCATGCCGTCGATATCCGTCCAAATCTGGATTTCGGAAGCGTTGATGGCAGCACCAATCAGCGAAGCCGTATAGTCGCTTCCGCCACGCTGCAGATTGTCTATCTCGCCGTAGGCGTTGCGGCAGATGTACCCCTGAGTGATATAAATCTCAGCATCCGGATGCAGTTCCAGCTGAACCTGGAGCTTGTCCTTGATATAGACCGGATCGGGCTCGGCATTCTTGTCCGTACGCATGTATTCTAAAGCCGGAAGCAACACAGACTTCACGCCGCATTCCTGCAGATAGTAGTTCATCATGGCGGTGGAAATCAACTCGCCCTGAGCCAACACCACTTTCTCCTCAAACAGAGTGAAGAGGTCTTTGGTATAAGAACGGATATAGTCAAAATGTGATTTGATGAGTTCCAGGCCTTTCTGTTTATACTCCGGAGTAGCAAAGAGTTCATCAATGTGCTGGCGATATTTACTTTCCAGCTTGTTGATAATCTCGTTGGCACCTTCCGGATTCTTCTTGTACAGATAGTCCGAAATCTCAACCAATGTGTTTGTGGTACCCGACATGGCAGAGAGAACCACGATCTTACGTTCACCATCGGTAATCAATTTGGCTACTTCCTTAATTCGCTGAGCCGAACCTACTGAAGTACCTCCAAACTTTAAAACTTTCATTTTCGTTCCTGTATTAATTAGTTTATAGTTACAAGCTACGAGCTACAAGTAGGCAGCTGCGGAGCTTTATCGTTAATTTCTGTTCTTTATAAGAATCAGTAGTTAGAGATAACTACTTAACTACTAATCATTGGTTATTGCAGGGGCGTATTCTGCTGTAACATCAGTCATCAGATGGTCTGCGCACCGGTACACCTTGCCGGGAAACTCTCGCAGCAGCTGCAGGTTGTGCGTGGTCATCACCACCAGTGCGCCGGCTTCACTGATGCCGTGCAGAAGTTCTGCAATGGCATGTCCGGTTTCCGAATCCAGGTTTCCGGTAGGCTCATCCGCAAGGATTATCTCCGGAGAGTTGAGCACTGCACGCGCAATCACAATGCGCTGTTGCTCACCACCCGACAGTTCATTAGGCAGCTTATATCCTTTGTTGCTCATCCCCACCAGGTTCAACACCTCTTCTATTTTGTCCTTAATCTCCCCTTTGCTCTTCCAACCGGTAGCACGGAGAACAAATTCAAGGTTATCGTACACCGTACGGTCTGTCAGCAACTGGAAGTCCTGGAATACGATTCCCAGCTTACGGCGCAACTGCGGGATGTGCTTACGCTTAATATGGAGCATGTCATACCCCAATACTTCAGCCTCGCCCGATGCAATATCCAGTTCGCCATAGAAAGTCTTGAGCAGGCTCGTCTTGCCGGAGCCCACTTTACCTACCAGGTACACGAACTCCCCTTTGTGAAGTTCCAAATTCACATCGTTCAGTACGCACAACTCCTGCTGGTGTATCTCTACGTCCGTATATCTTATCAGCGCCTCGCCCACCCCCATTTTAATTATTAATTTTTAATTACTTAATGTTTCTTCCACGTCGCACTGTGACGTTCCTCCAATTCACGCGCAAGGTCTTCAATGCGGTATCCTTTGGATGTGAGCAGCACGATGAGGTGATACAACAAATCAGCTCCTTCATAAATCAGGCGTTCGTCCGTACCGTTGCAAGCCTCAATGACGGTTTCCACAGCCTCTTCGCCTACCTTCTGTGCCATTTTGTTGATACCGGACTGGAAAAGACTGGTCGTATAGGAACCTTCGGGCATTTCATCATAACGCTTACAGATGAAATCCTGAAGAAGCTTTAGAAACATAACCGGCTGTTCGTTCTTCTCACCCCAGCAAGTATCTGTACCGGTATGGCAAACCGGGCCTACGGGATGTACCTGCACCAGTAACGTATCCCGGTCACAGTCTTCCTTTATGGAAACCACATTCAGGAAGTTGCCACTCTCCTCGCCTTTCGTCCAAAGACGGTTCTTGGTACGGCTGAAGAAAGTCACCTTTCCAGTTTCCACCGTCTTGTCATAAGCCTCCTTGTTCATGAAGCCAAGCATCAGCACCTTAGCGGTATCTGCATCTTGTATAATCGCCGGAACGAGTCCGTTCATCTTGTCAAAATCCATTCTATTTACGATTTAGCTATTTACTATTTACGATTGATATTACTTTAAGTGACTGGAGACTTATGATTTGCTTGAGTAATCCCAATCGTAAATCGTAAATCGTCCAATCGTAAACTCACCTTCATCTTCTCATCGCAATTCCTTGGGCACAAAGATACGATTTTAATTCGGGAATTTTGATTTCTCCGAAATGAAAAACACTGGCTGCCAGGGCAGCATCTGCTTTTCCCTGCAAAAAGACGTCACGAAAATGTTCTTTGGCACCTGCCCCTCCCGATGCAATGATGGGGATGGACAATCCGTCGGCAAGGCTGGAAAGCGCTTCATTGGCATAACCGGTCTTGACACCGTCGTGATTCATGCTGGTGAACAATATCTCGCCCGCACCACGTTCCTGGGCTTCTTTTGTCCACGCAAACAGTTCCTTATCCGTTTCCACACGACCACCGTTCAAGTAGCATCGCCATCCCTTCTCTGTCTGTTTGGCATCAACTGCCAGTACACAAACCTGAGAACCGAAGTTCTTCGCAATCTCGTCTATCAATCCGGGACGGCGGATAGCTGAGGAATTGATGGAGATTTTATCGGCACCTGCATTCAGTAGCCTATCCACGTCACCCAGTTCATGAATGCCTCCACCTACAGTAAAAGGAATGCTGATATTCGCAGCTATGCGTTTCACCAATTCAGTGAAAGTCTTACGGCCTTCAAAACTGGCTGTGATGTCGAGAAAAACCAGTTCGTCGGCACCCTGCTCACTATAAGCACGCGCCAGTTCTACCGGGTCGCCGGCCTGGCGGAGGTTCACGAAATTGGTACCTTTCACTGTCTGCCCATCTTTAATGTCGAGGCAAGAAATGATTCTTTTTGCTAACACGGCGGTTTGAGTTATAAGTTATGAGTTATAAGTGATTAATTTTCACCTTTCAACTAACAAAATTTTCCAGTTCTTTGAAGGTGATGCGGCCTTCGTACAGAGCCTTACCGAAAATAACGGCAGGTATGCCGACAACTTCCAAATGGCGTATATCATCGGCACAGCTTACGCCTCCACTTGCTATCAGATAGAGTTCAGGATGGTGCTCCAGTATCTCCTTATACAACGCTATCGATGGTCCTTGCAGCATTCCGTCACAACTGATATCAGTACAGATAACCTTACGGACCCCCTTCTCTACATAGTCTTTCAAGAACGGAAACAGTTCGCAGCCACTCTCATCCTTCCAACCATTGACGGCTATTTTATGCTCTTTCACATCAGCGCCAAGAATAATTTTCTCGGAACCATACATTTGAAGCCATTTGCAGAACAATTCGGGATTCTTCACAGCAATGCTGCCACCGGTCACCATCTGCGCACCGTTCTCAAAAGCTATCACCAAATCTTCATCACTCTTCACCCCACCTCCAAAATCAATAATAAGAGACGTACGCACAGCTATCTGTTCCAACGTACGGTAGTTTACCACATGATGGGAAGCCGCACCGTCCAAATCGACCACATGAAGTCTGCGGATACCATGAGCCTCCAGCTCCAGGGCCACTTCCACGGGATTTTCGTTGTACACCTTCTTGCTGTCATAATCGCCTTGGGAAAGGCGTACACATTTTCCGTCAATAATGTCAATAGCGGGAATCAGTTCTATCATTTTATTTACGATTTGACGATTTACAGTTCCAGGAAATTCCGCAAAATACGCTCTCCCACACTTCCACTCTTTTCCGGATGGAACTGTGTGGCGTAGTAATTGCCTTTATGCAAAGCGGCACTGAACGGATGAATGTAATCCGTCACGGCTGCCGTACAATCATTGACTGGCACATAGAAACTATGTACGAAATAAACAAACTCTTCTTTAGTAAAGCCTTTAAAAAGTCCGCTATTCGTCCGGGCAATGGTATTCCATCCCATATGAGGTACTTTATCCTCGTGCCTCTGCGAAATGAAACGTTTCACATCAGTATCAAAAATACCCAGGCAATCCACATCCCCCTCTTCAGAGTGGCGGCACATCAACTGCATGCCCAGGCAAATGCCCAATACCGGCTGGCGTAACTCCTTTATCAGCCTATCCATACCACCGGCACGCAAAAAGTCCATAGTGGTTTCCGCCTCTCCCACACCGGGAAAGATAACCTTATCGGCAGCACGTAGCACAGCCTCATCCGCCGTAATCACTGCCTCTACTCCCAGACGCTTCAAAGCATAATCCACCGAACGGATATTGCCTGCATTATATTTGACAACTGCAACTTTCATTTTTTTAATTGAGAATTGACCATTGAAAGGTAATAATTGAAAGGTAATGACAAGTTCCCCACCATCAACTATCAATTATCAACTATCAACTAATTAAATATTACCGTTTTGTTCTTATATGCCAACACCTTGCGTTCAATATGCTTCTGAACAGCACGAGAAAGCACAATCTTTTCCAAGTCCTTACCCTTGTTCACCAAATCCTGCACAGTGTCCTTGTGTGTAATACGCACCACATCCTGCTCTATGATGGGACCGGCATCCAATTCTGTGGTAACATAGTGGCTGGTAGCTCCAATAATCTTCACTCCACGTTCAAACGCAGCATGATAGGGCTTCGCTCCCACAAATGCCGGAAGGAAAGAGTGATGGATATTGATTATCCTATTGGGATAAGCGTTTATCATTTGCTCGGAAATGACCTGCATGTAGCGCGCCAGCACTATGAAAGTTATCTTATGCTTTGCCAGTAACTCCATTTCCTTCTTCTCTTGTTCCTCCTTTGTCTCTTTGGTAATGGGGAAAAGATGGAAAGGAATACCGAAACGCTCGGCCACGTGCTGCAAATCGGGATGATTGCTTATAATAAGAGGTATCTCCACATTCCACTCACCAGCGGTGTAACGCGCCAACAAGTCGAACAAGCAATGGGACATCTTTGAAACAAAGATAGCCATACGCGGTTTTGTATCGGAGAAATAGAGACGGAAATTCATCTCATATTTCTGTGCATACAAAGTGGCAAAATAATCCTCAATCTTTTCCTGAGGCACCAGAAAATCTTTCAATTCCCATTCAATACGCATAAAAAAGATATTCTCTACATGGTCTACATACTGATCCAGATAGATAATATTACCTTTATTCACCGTTATAAAGTCTGTTACTTCTGCCAATATGCCTGGTTTGTCAGGGCAGTGCAGCAACAGTTTGGCTGTTTTCATCATCCTAAAATGTTTTTTATCATTTTTCAAATTACAACATTCTCGTTTTGAGTCCGCAAAAATAACGATTTATTGCAAAACAACGAACTTTTCGAGCAAGAAGTTTAAAACAAGCTCCGAAATGTTTCGTTTTCTCCAGGAAAGGTTTTCATATCAAGAATAAAACAGTGCATAAACGTATTTCTAAACAGTTGTTAAATTTACTTTTCTCTTATTTTTCCAATCTTCTCAATATGAGGATATAAAGCAAATACAGCACAAAACGCTTGGAAAAAAGTTCGCCATAGCTATTGCAGATATCAAAGAAATGCCTACCTTTGCAACCGCAATCAAGAGAGATAGCAACGAAAGAATGAAATAATGGTGCGTTAGTTCAGTTGGTTAGAATACATGCCTGTCACGCATGGGGTCACGGGTTCGAGTCCCGTACGCACCGCAAGTTTACAAAGCAAAATTAGGAAAAGCTCTGATTCACAACAGAATCAGGGCTTTTTTCGTTTTCGTGTGGAAGCAGAATATGGTGGTTTTGCGAAGTAAGTCAGGTGCAAATTCAGGGTCCTTTTTTAGGGACAATAAAAAAGCACTTGAAATGTATAATACTTCATTGATTATCATGTTTTTGCGTAGGATTTTCCTGTTCCTCATTTTCTAATTTTACAACGTAAATAAAGTGGTATGAAACAGGAATCAATGAAAGTTCTGTTCTTTATCCGTAAGAGCAGACTAAAGAAAAACGGTGAGGCACCGATTTTTCTGCGGGTGACAATTAACGGACAATTGGATGAAGTACGGATTCAACGTTCTGTTCCGTTGAAGTTATGGGACAATGTGAAGGAACGCAGCAAAGGAAAAGACCGGAGTTCAACGGAGCTGAACAGCTATATCGAGGCATTGAAAGTAAGGCTGTACCAGATTCACAAGGAACTTCTCTGTCGGGAAGCCCTGATTACCCCAAAGAATCTTCTGATAAAGTTGTTCTCTAAAGAGGAACGGCATCTGGTTTTGCAGACCATGCGGAAATGTATTGATGACTGGACTTCCCTGATTGGTACGGAGTACCAGCCCTCCACCATTTCACGTTATAACAACTGTTATGAATCGTTGCAGACAGTCATCAAGGATTTCTACAGGAAAGAGGACATTACATTTCATGAACTGAATGGGGAATTCATCGACCGGTTTGAGATGCATCTGAGGACGGTACGCAAGCTTTCCCAGAATACCCTGACCAAGTATATGAGCTGTTTCCGCAAATTTCTCGGACTGGCTCGGGAAAACGGATGGCTGGAACTGGACCCGTTGACCGGAAAACGCAAGCGTCTGTTCCGGAAGGAAGAGACGTGTCCTACGTTCCTGACCCTGGAAGAACTGAAACGGATTATGGAGAAGGACTTTTCCACGACACGTCTGAACACCGTGAAGGATTTTTTCCTGTTCTGTTGTCTGACCGGCCTGTCATACATTGATGTGAAGACCTTGTGTCCGGCACATCTTTACAAGGACAATGAGGGGAAACTGTGGATACATAAGGCCCGCGTGAAGATAACCACTCATAAGGAAAGCTGTACCTGCAATGTCCCGCTTCTGGAACCTGCTCTTGTCATTCTGGAGAAATACAAGGACTGGAATCCGGAGAATCCTGAAGGTCCCTGTTTCCCGATTCCGTCGAACCAGAAGATGAACGAGTTCCTGAAAGAGATAGCCATTCTGTGCCGGGTAAACAAGCGGCTGACCGTCCATGTGGCCCGGCACACGTTCGCGACGACTGTTACCCTTGCCAATGATGTCGCCCTACAGAATGTGTCGAAGATGCTCGGCCATTCTTCAACCCGCATGACACAGCATTATGCCCGTGTGCTGGACAACAGTATCATGAAGGACATGCAGGATGTCGCCCGGGTCTTCGGATAATCAGAAAAGGCTATACTTCACAACGCACAGTGAGGTATAGCCTTTTACATAATGAAGAGTTGTTTGCTTGTATGGATTGGCCTCGCTTTTGTCGGGATTATCTCTTCTTCCCTTTTTCAATCAGTCTGATAACATCTTGTCTCCGATAATAGGTCTTCCGGTCAATCTGGGAGAAGGACAAGGTACCGTTGCTTCTCATGGCCTGCAGTGTTCTCTGCGATATGTTCAGTGCCATGCATACTTCCTGATTGTCCATCCAGTCATCCAGACTTTTTGAGGTTTGCCTGCCTTTAAGGTTTTCCAGTTTTTCTTTCAGCAGTTGGATGGACATTACCATTTCTCTGAAAGTACCAGCTTCAATGTTTACGATTTCCATAAAGTGTAGTTGTTTGGGTTGAAGCAAAGATAAATGGTATGGCCCGGCTGGCCAACGCGGTGTCATCAGATGGCAGCACAAGTCGTCAGATGTCTTAATGTTGGTTGTTGCTAAAATTGGTCATTCAGGAATATCCGATTTTGAATCTGGGAAGTACATCCGTGTTCAGGAAAGACATGTATTATACTTCGTAATATTGCGCAATTTTGCATAGTACTGTATTCCAACGTATTTACTAAGTTTGCACCAAAACAGAACGTATGAAAGGAAACACACTGAATGTAATGTTCTTCGTCTTGAAGAACAAGTTGTTAAAGAATGGTGAAGCACCTGTAGTCCTTCGGGTGACAATTAACGGACAGCGGGATGAAATCCGTATCCAGCGCTCTATACCGGTGGAGTTATGGGACAATGCAAGGATGCGTAGTAAAGGAAAAGACCGAAGTTCGAGGGAACTGAACATGTACCTTGAGACACTGAAGAACAGAATATATGTCATCCACAGGAATTCCGTGTATGATGGGGAAAAACTGACTCCGAAGAAGATTCTGGATATTCTGTATACCAGGGAAGAACGACATCTGGTTCTGAAGGGTATGAAGGAATGTATAGACGGATGGGCGGCTTCTCCCGGGGATTTGCATCCTGCCACCCTGGCACGTTACAACAGGTGCCGCGAATTGATGGAGACAGTCATACGGGATGTCTATAATAAGGAGGATGTCGCATTCTCCAAACTGAACAGGAAGTTCATCACGGCATTTGAAAGGTATCTGAAGGAAACCTGCGGGCTGGCCCGGAATACAGTAGCCAAATATCTGGAGTGTTTCCGTAAGGTTCTCAAGGTGGCTCAGCAGAAGGGCTGGATGGAACATGGCAAGTTTTTGGAGGAACTGGGACAGTTGTGCGTGAAGGAGGAGACTTCCCCTTCCTTCCTGAATTGGGATGAACTGAGAACAGTGATGGAAACGGATTTGCCGGCCGGACGTCTGGAACGGGTTAAGGATGTATTCGTCTTCTGTGCGCTCACCGGACTTTCCTATCAGGGGGTAAGCACTCTTTGTCCGTCGCATCTGTTAAGAGATGACGAAGGAACGCTATGGATTTGCAGGACACGTGCTGAAGGAGCGGAGGTTGGAGACAGTTGTACAAGCCGTGTTCCTCTTCTTGAATCGGCAATGGTCCTGCTAGAAAAATACAGAGGCTGGAATCCGATGAATCCGGAAGGTCCGTGTTTTCCTGTCCCGTCAGTCCAGAAAATGAATGAATACCTGAAAGAGGTGGCAGTGCGGTGTCGGATTTCCAAGCGTCTGACTACCCAGATGGCCCGCAATACATTTGCTGCGACAGTCACCCTGGCCAACCGGATTCCCAAAGAACACGTCAGGGAAATGCTTGGCTATTCTTCCGACTATATGTTGCGCCATTATATGCAGGCTCAGAAAAGGAATTCCTGAAAGGTATGAAGTGGACACATACAATACCCTGATAAAAAGTGAAAGGCTATACTCCAACAGATGTGGTGGTATAGCCTTTCCAATGTCAGAACGCTTCTTTCCGGTTCTTTTCCAGCAGTCGTACGATATCGCTTTCCCGGTATAGGATTTTTCCTCCTATCTGGTAATAAGGCAATATGCCGCTACTTCTGTAGTCCAGCAGCGTACGCTTGCTCAGTTTGAGCTTTCCGGCCAGTTCTGTATCTGTCAGGTAGTTTTCCCCGTCCAATAAGTGCCGGTTGTCAGCCTGCAAATTGTCTATAAGGTCCGATACCCTTTTCATTTCATCGAAGAAATGAAGCACTTCCTTGTCTGATCTGGTGATGATTGTTCCCATTAAATGTTCTTTTTGGTTTGAAACAAAGATATTAGCATTTCTATGCCGCTGCAAACCATCGGAACCTGTTGGTATCAGATGTCATCAAATGTCTTCAGATTTCATCGTACCGGATTCCTGTTTCCAGTCCTTCAGCTTGTTCTTTAATACCTTCATGTCCTCCGTGACTTTCCTGTACGTGATTCTGGCATAGGCTTGTGTAACCCTTAAATTGGTATGTCCAAGCATCTTGGAAAGCGTTTCTATCGGAAGTCCGTTTTCCAAACAGACAGTCACGGCGAACGTGTGCCGGGCCACATGAAATGTCATCTTTTTTCTGATATGGCAGATGTCGGCAAGCTCTTTAAGGTAGGCGTTGCTTTTCTGGTTCGAGATGGTCGGGAACAGGTATTCCGACTCGCCTTTCCCGATGTAGAGACTGACCATTTTCCTGGCCTGGGGAAGAAGGGGAATGAATGCGGGGTGGTTGGTCTTAGCCCTGTAAAGATGGATGTACAGGCCATTGTCGGAATCTGAAATGATTTGATCCTTTCTCAACCGACAGATGTCTGAGTAGGCGATGCCCGTGAAGCAGCTGAAGATGAATATGTCACGAATGGAAGCCAGTCTGGGAATATCCAGCCGCTTGTTCATCATCCTTATTATTTCCTGCCTGTTCAGGTATTGTTTTTGGCTTTCCTCCTTCTTTATCCGGTAGGTTGAGAACGGGTTTGCCAGAATGATTCCACACTGGTATGCCCATAGAATTCCTTTTCTGACCATACTCATCATCTTGGCTGTCGTATTGACAGACAGTCTGCAGTCGGTCCTGAAGAAAAGCTCCAGTTCGTGTATCATCTGCCGGTCGAACTGTTCCAGTGTCATATCTTGTCTACCCATTTTCTTACAGAACTCTTCAAGCCGCCTGTAGACCAGTTTATGTCTGTTGGAATGGGACATGCTGATTTGTCCGGCATGTGCCAGTCTGTCCGCATCTTTTACCTGTTTGTCAAATACCTTCAGGAGAGAAAGCGGATTGGATCCTGTGGCCATGAAGCGTTGTTTCAGCATGCTTGCCGTAAGCAGTTTCCCTTCCAGTTGGGCCTGTTGGTAATGATGCTGCAATGTGGAACTTATTTTGTCTAGATATGCATTGATGTCGTGTGCTTCCGGATTCATGGCAGAAACACGTTTACTCTGCTTGTCCCAATGCTCCTGCAGGATGGACATCTTCAAGCTTACATCTGCAGCCTTGTTGTTGACTATGATACGGAGCATGATTGTTGACTTGCTGTCTTTTTGAAGCTTTCTACGCTTCAGATAAAAATAAATGGAAAAACTATGAGCCTGTTTAAATTTTGTTCAGCAACATTCTTATTGCAGCAAGTTTCACCATCTCCTCTGCCGAATCGAACGTAAATTCGTAGTTTCGGCAGAGCCTCCTATAATTATCAAACCATGAGAAAGTTCTTTCCACAATCCATCTCTTTCCTATTGGTTTAAAGCCGTTTGACTTGTTTCCGCTTACAATGACTTCAAGCGCATATCCGAAAACTTTTTTAATTTTGGCAGCCACTTCTCCCCTATATCCGGCATCCGCCAAGATAACTTTGATATTGCAACAAAGCTCCTTCAAACATCTGGCCAACAGGTAAGCGGCCTTTCCGTCATGTACGCAAGCTATTGTTACCATGACAGCTATCAGGAAACCGTTCTTGTCCACGACAACATGACGCTTAATGCCCTTCACCTTCTTATTGCCGTCAATGCCATTGAGAGAACGGTTATCACCCCAGCGGACGCTTTGACTGTCCATAATACCCACGCTCGCTTCGGTTTTTTGACCTTGCTTGACACGGACTTTCTCACGTAAATTATTCAGCAACAAGTCAAATTCACCCATGGAAGACCATTTGCGATAATAGTAATAAACCAGTTCCCAAGGGGCAAAATGGGAGGGGAGCATACGCCATTGGCAACCCGTTTTCACGAGATAGAAGATGGAATTCCATATCTCACGCAAATTATATTTTCGTTTTCTTTCTTGCAGATTCAAGATTTTCTTGATAACTTGCCACTGTGTTTCTTCTAAATCCGTCGAATACATAAAATTATTTCAAGTGTGGTAACTTAAAAATAATCATTTTCGAGGAAAGAAGAAACACTCTTTCAATATCAAACTTGAAAATTTAAACAGGCTCTATGTCTCATAAGAAATAAATATTAATTGTGTCCATATCACGAACGGGTGTATAGGGCACGGATAAGACATAGATTATGGTTTTGAATGGAATGTAATTGTTGATTATTAATAGTTTTAGATAAAATGCAATAAGAGAAGAAAATAAAGTAAATATGTAGTTTTCAGATATTTGTTTTGGTCATAGAAAAAGGTTCGAATCCGCCTGGGGGCGGAACCTTATATTTTTTATCGCTAATAATCAATTACTTATCTTGTTGTTTGTCATTTAGTCCACCTATTTCACCTCGATTGAACTTCTTTGTTCTGCACTGATATACAACTCTTTGTCAGTATTGCAAAGATACTGATTTTTGCTTTGAAAATCAACGAAAATTCCAAGAAATGTTTAACGGAATGCTTCCTGTCTGTTTTTCTCAAGAAGTTCTTCTATATCAGATTCCCGATATAGAATTTTACCTCCAATCTGATAATAAGATAAGATTCCATTATTTCTATATTCTTGTAAAGTGCGTCTTGATACTTTAAGGTAATTAGCCAATTCTGCATCATTCATATATCTATGCCCATTAAGTGTTGGGTTGTTATTCTTCAGAATATCTTCGAGTCTTGTTAGCGTATCTTTTAACCTATTGTATATCTGAATAACTTGCTCATTATCTTGGGTAATTACCTTGCTCATAATTTTCTGTTGTGTTTTTCAATGAACTTCTGAATATCTTCTTTTTTATAATAAATCTTTTTCCCAATTTGAGAATAAGAGATTTGGTCTGTATCTCTAAGATTCTGTAATGTTCTTGGAGAAATTTTGAGGATCAGGCAAACTTCTTGGTTATCCAACCATTCCCCTATTGTTTTCTGTGAAGAAGCTGTAATCAATTTATCAATGGTATCAAGGAAGTTTTCAATTTCCTTTAATGTCTTTTCATATGTAGCTGTTTCAATTCCAATGATTTCCATATCCAAAAAAGTTGAGTTTGTACAAATGTATTTTGAATATGTATATGATACAAAATGTTGTCATTAGGTGTCGTCAGGTAGCATCAGATGTCATTGTTGGTGGCTGTGTTAACCCGTTCCCAATTCTGTATTACATAGTTTACACTTTTGGTTTACACTAAATATTAAGTAGAAAAAATTATACGCCTGATTATCAGCGCCTAATAAGCTTGTTGATCTTTGTCTTAGATTCAGGCATACTATTTTCACTACTATAAGTACATACTCTTAGAGTGCGCACGAAGAGAGTATCGATTTATTCACTTAATAACATTGGAATTATGTCATATATAGATAATGAGATACTCGAAAGACTTATAGGAACAATGGTAGAGGGATTTGCCCGCATTGAAAAGAAACTGGACCAGATGAATCGTCTGAAAGAATGTATGAATGGAGACAGACTGCTTGATAATGTGGATCTGGCAGAACTCCTTGGTGTGTCACAAAGAACTTTGGCACGTTACAGGCAAGAGGGCAAGATTAAATATTACTCGGTGGAAAAGAACGGGAAATCATTCTATCTCGCCTCAGAGATACAGAGTTTCCTGCTCCAGCGTGGTAAGAACGTAGTAAATAATAAGTAGCAAATAGAATAAGTGACCGTATTCTGATGGAAAGATGATACGGTCACTTCTGTCATTACACTGGGATTGCGGTCATTTTCAATGTATCCAGATTGACATAGGCACCGCGATACAGTGTCTTTCCTTCCTTGAACATTCTCCATAATATGTCACATCCGATATGTGCCAGTGTGGAGTTAATGAACAAATCCTGTTTTTCCAGGGCTTCCGCCAGAGAACAGCTTGGTCCTGATTCTTTTTCCTTGATTTTCGCATAGTCCACTTCCTCGGTGATGACATTCATTTTAGGCATGGGAATATATTCTTGTGAAGAAGGTTGGAGAACTTTCTCACGTACCGTCCCGATGATGACCTGTCCCTTTGTCTGGCTGTTCCCAAAATCCATCCAATATATAGGAACCAAATAGTCATTGAAGTTCTCTTTACGAGTTTTCTTTAGAAATTTCCAAATCTCAAGACGTGAACGTATATTGTCAGTGCAGGTGATAAATATGTTGGCTGTATCATATCCTGAAAATTTCTTCGTTGGGAAACATTTCGGTTCGGCAGTCCATGCGTATCCGAAGAAACGGTTGATGCGTGTGACAAGTGATACGGCCTTGTTCAGTCCCAGTTCCGTCTCACTGAAAAGCTGGCGTCCTATATTGGCCTGGCTTACCGTATCGGGATCGAATACGGTGACATGCAGTCCCGGATGACCTAATGCCTGAAGTGCCATGCTCATGCGTGCCAGATTGGTTATCACTTGTGAGCCGGTACCTCCAGCTCCGATGACGAATACCGTTACCGGATGACGTGGATTGAGCAGGTAGCGGTCGGTAAAATGTATCTTTTTCATGGAAGTATGTCTTTAAGTTTTTTATTCATGGGCTTGAGTTCGTTCATGTCGAACGGATTGTTTCTTATATTTTCGGTGACGATGACAAGATTTGAAACGGTAGGATTGACATTTCCTCCCAGATGGGAGAATTCAGTCAGCCAGAACCGTTTTTCCCAGTATTCCAGCAGGGAAAGGAAAGTCGGGTTCTGTGGCTTTTCCAAAGAACTGCTGCCAAGGCAGACACTTGATCCGGTCACGTTGAAGAACGGGGCACGGAACAGCGGAGTCGTCTCCACCGGACGTTTTCCCTTGAAGGCGAATACGTCCATGCTTCCGTTTTTTACATGGTAGACAATTCCCGGCAGATTGAACATGCCGTCCTGGATATTGAGTTCCTTGTGAAAGAACATCTGTCTCTTTCCGGGCGGATTGTACCAGACATATTCTTCCTGGCCTTTCCTCGGATTGCAGGCCAGCATGTTTTCGGGGACTCTGCCTGCCGGTATCCCGCTCATTTCCTCCGTATAGGATTCCAGCAGGGTATTCATGAATTCGTGTGTGACTGGGATACCTGCCCCCATCTGTCCGCTTTTTCCGATGGGACGCAATTCTATGAAGTACCTTGTATCAAAATTTCTTCTGTCTTCATATTTGTAGGCTATGATTGCAGCTTTCGGTATCATCATTTTATGTATGTTTTTTGTCAGTTCATTCATGATGTTTATAAATTATTGGTAACATGTTCTACAAATTTCTCAAACCATTTCTCAAACCGTTCCGGATATTTGTCCGGCTTGAAAAGCTCCTCTGTTTCCGGTGTGATGAAGGTAAATGATACGGGAGTCTGGTTATATGTCTCCTGACAATCGGCACTGAAGCAGCTTTCAACATCTTTTACAACCGTATCCGTGATGGAATATGTGAGCAGAATCTGGTATTCGAGCGGTGGCGGCTCGAAATCCCTTTCCTTTTCGCTTGCAAAATCATAGTCATAATTCAAGATATGAGGGCTGTACTTTGTAATCAGGGACATTCCTTCAGTTATCAGTTCCAACAGTCTTCTTTCCTTGGCGTTGTAAGGATTGCAGTTTCGGATATGTTCGTCCAAATTCCGACAGAAAGCTCTGGAGTATATCCGGCATAGTTTTCTGTGGATTCTTCCTTTCTCGTATGACCTGAAGAGTTTTTCCTTTCTGTGCAAATCCTTTTTCTCTTCGTTATCAAGTTGTTCAAAGTCCACACAGTCAATATAAGATTCCGACATCTCAAAATATGGGGTGTCGGTTATATCCATCATCCTGTGGTGCTTGATGAACCGCCTGATAAATTCCAGTGCGACCTTTTTAATTTCACCGTGCAGCCTTTCCGTAAAGTCTATCGGCATAAAGAAAAGCGTATAATCCGGCCATTCGTGGAAATGATAGATACAGAACTGGAGCCTGTTGCCGACAAGTTCCAGATTTACATGATGAGATACTATGGAATCCAGCGCATTATATAGCAGGCATATTTTTTCTCTTATGGAAGTCCTGCCTGTAGGATGGTATGGCAGCTCCACATCCAGGAGCTGCGCATACTTCATGGCTGAACGGTACAGGAAATCAAGATTCTCTTTGGTGGTGACATTTACCGTTACATCCCTGTCATTCTCAACATACAGATCGGGAGCGATGGAAGGTATTCTCGTGTTCAGAAAACCATGAGGCTTTCTGCGGGAGGGAGTTTTCTTTTCTTTCTGTTCCTGATGCCCCGGCTTATGTCCGTATTTTCGAGTTCCGATATGATAAGTCTGGCTAAATTTTCCAAAGCCCGTTCCGTAAGTTGTGTACATGGTTTTTTATTTTTATGTTGTCCTTTTTTCATGTCCTTACCCTTTCACTCCGATGGTTGTCTTGAATTCATATACTGCCCGGTCGTCTTCGATTTCCGGTCCGTGTACGGTCGCGGTGGTCAGTTCCGGATAGTTCATTGAATAGAAATCCATCACTTCAGCCGGAGACATGTTTACGTTCGGATCATCCAGTACGATTTCCTGATTGTTCTTCTTCATCTTGAATACTCTTTTCATTCCTTTAATTTCCAGTGCCATATTGTTTATAGTTTATTGGTTTTACAAATCGTTTATTGTGTATATCAGCAGTATACCATTTCTACCTGTGCCTCGTCCTTCATTCGGTACTCAGCCGGAAAATCCGGATATTCCGCATACGGGTCCTCCCTTAGCAGCTCCCTGTCATTTTCGTCTTCCGGATCGAAGCAGAATGTATCATGGGCTGTCGGTGCAGTCTGGTATTCCCGTCCGTTTCCGTTCTGTACTTGTACCGTTCCGTTCGGTATATGTCCGTTTGACGGTTGCCGTACCTGCTGCGGATATGGCTGCATTGTAGCTCCTTGCGGCATACCTGTTCCTTGCATCACGGGGCGGTTTGGAGCAGGTTGGATATATGCTCCGTTCGTTCCATATGCCTGTTGGGGCATTCCCTGTGGAATCTGCTGTGGAGCAGGCTGCATGACAGGTTCAGGATTCATAGTATGGGTCTGTTGCTCCGGGAATATGCTTGTTTGCATACTTGGTTGTGACTGACCGTTCATATTGCCTTGTGGTTGGGGAATTACCGGCGCCGGTTCCTCTGCCATACCGAACAGGCTTCCTGCACTGGCCTGTTTCTGTACTTCCTGCATCTTTTCATCAATATCCTTCTGTTTTTCTGTAGGAGCCAGTACCCGTGCCTGTTTCAGCCATGTCATTGCTTCGGAGTACCTTTTTGCGGCGGTTGCTTCATCAGCCTTCTTGAGGAGTTTTTCCATCTTTTCCCGTTTTTCCCTGGCTTCCTTTGATTCGGCTGGTACTGTTGGAGCCTTGGATGATTTGGCCTGTGCCGTTGCCTTTTCTGCCTGTTTCTCGAAATTTTCCGCATTGACAAGCAGTCCCTGTACCTTCTGTATCGGTTGGAGTATGGTCTGCAGGAAGCCCATATCCAGTTCTGCCGGTGTTCCGTTCACTACCAGCGGCACCATGTTCTGCCGCGTTTCCTCTTTCTGGCTATTCCGCCTTGGCATGACCGCCACACTCAGGCTGTTGTCCACTTTACGGATATTGATATTCAGATCCGTACCTGCTGTAATCATCTGATAAATTGATTGAAAAAACATAATTGAAAAATTTTATGGTTATACATAAGTTTCCTTGAAGAATTCTTTCAGGACATCCTCCCTGTCCGGTCTGCTTGCAATATCACGCAGCGATTCCAGATAGTAGCCGATGTTTTTAGGCTCATCAACTGTATTGGGCAGACGTCTTTTGACCGGTCTGATATGTTCGCCCTGTGGCCATACAGCCGGCATGACAGGAGCGGAAGATATACATGTACTTGTTTTCATATCTGTTGGTTTTATTGGTTAGAAAAACAGGAGTCCGACAATGAAAAAGATAAATGCTATCCTGACAATCAGTAGAAGATCTCTGAAAAGAAATCCTATGATTCTTCCGGTGAGCAGGAGCATTGCAATAATACCTGTAGGCATGATACCTTTGTCTGTCAGCATAAGTATTCCGATAACCAGTACCAGGGTTACCGCATGCTTGCTGATACTTTCGATAATCTGTAGTTTCATAATCCTTAATTTTATGAATGAATAATCCCATCGGGATGTGTTTTCCCGATTTTATAGGACTCCGGCCTCTTGGATTGCCTTTTTGCGCAAGGCCTGGCAGGAAAAAATACCGGAGCGCAGCGAGGATGATTTTTTCCTGTCCAGCCAAGCCCATGAGGGCAGCCTTGCGACAAAAGGCAGGCAATCCAAGACCTTTGCCGCTTAAAAGCGGAAAAACAGATTCTTTTCTGTACGGATACAAAAAAATGCAGACCTTCCGGCCTGCATTCTCTTGGTTGATTAGGTATAGATGTTATTCTTCTTTTGTGGAATAGGTGTTGAAAATGTCATCAGTCATTTCCTTGGCGAGAGTCCTGATCCTGTTCAGGAAGTCCTGTCCGGTTATCATTCCGCTTTCAAGTCCGGCCAGCTGTTTTTCCCAGTCTGCGGTGAGTGAAGTATCCGCAATTTTCTTTCCACGGATGGTTTCGTAGGTGAACATGCCTTTCGGGGTCGGAACGATATATTTCCCTGAATAACGGATATACTTACGGTTAACCAGTGTACGGATGATATTGGTACGTGAGGATACCGTGCCCAGTCCGTTCTGTTCCATGTATTCCACCAGTTCTGCATCCGTGAACGGATCTACCGGCAGCTCTTTTTTGTGTACCATGTTGCATCCGCATACATTCAGGTTATCACCTTTCTTCACTTCGGGGAGTTCATTTACGGAATATCCCGATTTTGGAACCATGTCGGAATGCATGAACACGTCATGCCAGCCGGCTTCAATGATTCTTGTTTGTTCGGCCTTGAAATGTTGCGCCGCACAAACCGCTTCAACATTTGTCGTTTCTATGCGGCATGGAGCCATGAATGCTTCGAGCATCCTTCCGGCTACAAGTCTGTAAACCTGCATTTCCTTTTCGGATAGATTTCCGGGACGGATACCTGTAATGATGATGGCATGATGTACATTGGCTTTTTCTGAGTTTATTACGTGGCGGGACAAACAGGATATGTCAATACCTCCAGTTCCTTTAGCGGCAGGAAACAGCTCCCATGATAGCAGATGCGCCATGATTGGTGAAAGCGAGTCAAACACATCCTCCGTCAGATAACGGCTGGAAGTCCTTGGGTAGGAAATCAGTTTCTTTTCATAAAGGGACTGTGCGATGTCATACACCTCTGATGCGGTATAACCATAGCGGATGTTCGCTTCCTTCTGAAGTTGTGTCAGGTCAAGCAAATCCGGTGGAAGTATTTCCTTAACGCTGTGGCTGATACCTGTAATCTGTGCCTGATGTGACAGCTTGCAGTCCTGGAAAAACATTGTAGCGGATTCTTTGTCGGGAAGATCCTGTGTGCGGCGCATCTTGAAAAGGATGCCGTCCTTTTGCAGGCTGATGTAGATGGGCCAGCTGTCCGATGAAATATGGTTCTCCCTTTCGCGGTAGCGTCTGCTGATGGCAGCCAGTACCGGTGTCTGCACCCGTCCGAGGGAATTGTTGCCGAGTCCCGTCGCCTTGCACATGGCATAGCTGGCGTTGATTCCGAGAATCCAGTCTGCCTTGTTGCGGCTGTCGGCAGCAAGGAACAGGCTGTCGTAACAGCTGTCCGGTTTTAGATTTTCCATGCCTTGACGCACAGACTCGTCGGTAAGAGATGAAATCCACAGACGGAAACAGGGCTGTGTACAGTTCAGATATTGATATACAGTAAGCGCCTAAGTAAGTACATCTTCTACAGTTCATTTTCCCTCCTTACTTTTGCTACAAAAAAATAATATCCTATGATGCAGCGACGTAAACACATGATGAGCAGAGAAAAATTTATCTCCGTTCTTTTCCGTCAGCAGCAGAGTGGTTTGTCCATTGCTGATTTTTGTGAGAATGAAGGTTATAGCCGTAGTAGATTCTATCTTTGGAAACAAAAATACGGTATAACGGAGCGGGAGTTATTGGCAGAAGCCTCCCGCTTAGGGGTTAAAGACAGCTTTGTCCCCATAGTAATCAATGGCGACACGCCATCCCCCGGTATATCTCACGAGACTCCCCTGCCATCTCCCCAGCCTAGCGTCCCCTTTCCCTTGAAAGGAAAGGACAGCTCTGAAATATCCTTGGAATTACCCAACGGATTGAAGTTGAAGTTTAAAGGGTCTTCCGGCTGTGAAGCTGCCCTGAATCTGATCTCTAAAATATATAATGCCAATGTTCTGCCTAAATGACAGCATGAGATATTTCCTATGCCCCGGTTATACGGACATGAGGAAAGGTATGTTCACTCTTTGCGGCCTTGTGCATGAGAGGATGGGAGGCGACATCAGAAGTGGGGACGTATTCATTTTCTACAACCGTTTCCGGACCAAGATAAAATTGCTCCATGCCGAACCGGGCGGTCTGGTCCTTTACGAGAAACTGCTTGAAGAAGGCACCTTCAAGATACCCGCCTATGATCCTGCCACCCGTTCTTACCCCATGACCTGGAGTGACCTGGTCGTTATGGTGGAAGGCATCAATGAAGATGTCAGCAAAGGCAGGCAAAGACGGCTTTCCAATTTGAAAAAGCATTGGTAAACAGTTGTAAACAAACAGCTTGAAGGCTTGTTTTTCTTATAGCTTTTCGCTATCTTTATATCATCAAAAAAGGATATTGAATGGCAAAAGAAGATGCAACCGGACAAGCTGTGGAATCCTCAATGGAACAGCTGCTGGATATCAACCGTAAACAGAGTGAGATCATCTCGGCCCAGGCAAGGACCATAGAAGAGCTCCGGGGTACGATAGTTGAGCTGAACGCCTCCCTGGCATGGCTGAAGAGGAAGGTGTTCGGAAAGATGAGTGAGAAATGCAAGCCTGTCTATAACGGAGACCCGAAGCTCCCTTTTGACTATGGCGACCTGGAACAGATAGAGGCGGAAATCGAAGAGGCCCGGAGCAGGGCGGCTGAACAGATTACCGTCCCCAAGTCCCGGGCCGCCAATAAAACGCCACGCCGTAACCGGGTCGTCATGAATAACCTTCCGGTTGTAACAGTCGTCATCGAACCGGAGAATGTCGATTTAAGCAGATACGTCAAGATAGGCGAGGAACATACCAGGACCCTTGAGATGAAACCCGGCTACCTCTATGTGAAAGACACGGTACGTCCCACATATGCCCTGAAAAATGAAATGGAGGCCGTTGACAACGGAGAAAAGGCTGTAATAACCGCTCCCATGCCACTGATGCCCATATATAAAGGCATGCCCGGGGCTTCCATGCTCGCTGAGGTCCTTTTACAGAAGTACGAATATCATGTCCCGTTCTACCGACAAGTGAAACAGCTGGAACATCTGGGTGTGAAACTGTCCAGAAACACATTGGACGGCTGGTTCAGACCGGTCTGCGAACTTCTCAGACCACTTTATCTGGAACTCAGGAAGAAAGTACTGGCCGCAGATTACCTCCAGGTTGACGAGACCACGCTTCCGGTTATAAACCATGAGAGGCATAAAGCCGCAAAAGAATACATCTGGATAGTCCGAGCGGCTGTGCCGCGTCTGCTCTTCTTCCATTACGACAACGGATCGCGTTCACAAAAAGTTGCGGTCAGGCTTTTGAAAAACTTCAAAGGATATCTCCAAAGTGACGGCCATCCTATTTATGACGCCTTTGAGGATAGAGAGGACGTGTGCCTGTGTGGCTGTCTCGCACATATCCGCAGGCATATAGAGCTGTGCAAGGAAGAAAATCCGGAATATGCCATGCAGGGACTCAAATTTATCCAGGATATGTATAATGTGGAATACATGGCGGATAAACAGGAACTCCCGTATGAAAAACGTGCTGAATTACGTCAACGTCTATCCGAGCCGATACTTGACAGCTTTGAACTTTGGCTTAAAAACACATACCCTAAAGTTCTAAAACGAAGTCTTATAGGGAAAGCCATAGCCTATGCCTACTCCCTGCTGCCAAGAATGAAACCGTATCTCCATGACGGAAGAATCTTTATAGACAACAACCGCTGTGAGAATGCCCTGAGGCCACTGGTCATATCAAGAAAGAACATGCTGTTCTGCGGAAATCACGAAGCTGCTGAGAATACGGCTATAATCTGCTCCTTGCTTGGCTCATGTAAGGAACGTGGTGTCAACCCCAGAGAGTGGCTGAATGATGTGATCAGTAAACTCCCCTATTATCTGGCACCCAAATCAGACAGAGACCTGAAGGAACTGCTACCGGATGTATGGAGAAAATAATCGGGACAGTTCCGGGAAAATGCAGGAAAAAACGGGAAAAAGCGAGATTGACACTCAATAACAACCCTGAGATAAGTTGGCATATGAAAAAATCGAGACGCACTTACAATGGAGTGCACCTCAATAAAAAATCGAATACACAAGATGTAGTTGAGCAGTCGCTTACGATATACATAGCGGAATGTCATTTCCCCGTCACGGCTGGCATCGGTAGCCGCAATGATGGTGTCACATGCCTGAAACACCCTCTCGATTACTTTAAGCTGGAGCACGGCATCAATCTCCGGTATCCATCCGTTCTCGGTGCGTGTATGACGTACCATCAGCTCAAATTCGGACGGGATGAAAGGAAAGTCATTCCGTTCCAGCTTCTGGGTTCCGTAGTCCTTCGGCATGGCCAGTGACAGCATGTTCCCGAAAGTCCACGTAACCATGTAGCCGTTTCCTTCCACATATCCGTTTTTTACTCTGGTTGCACCGATGATTCTTCCGATTTCTTTTCCTACACTTGGTTTGTCTGTTAATATGGCAATCATGATAAATTCTGTTTTTTATATCTTTCCATACGGTAAGTCCGTATGGAAAGAGAGATGATACATTATGGATTCTTATTTATTCACCTGAAGGGTTGATACCGTTTACGCTGATGACCGGATTTCCATTCTCGTCTTCAATCAGACTGAGTGTGGCATCCATTGTAAGTGAAAATACAGGAGTCTTGATTTTAATGGACATGACATTGGTTTCCTCTCCCTGAAGGAGCAGGTCCATGTTTCCGTCCTTTTCAATTTGCGATCTGCTGATACCTACCGATTCCAGTTTCTCCCAGTCGATTTGTTCAGCCTTGTAGATATGATGATTGTTCTTGTTCATGTTCTTTCCTTTTTTAGTAATTGATGATTTGAATGATTTGAATCCCGTTCAGGTCAGACAGCCTGTTTTGCTCCCTTCTTCTGTTCCTGCTGCTGGGTATTGTCAGTCTGTGAAGCACGCTGTGAGGTATTGCGGCGTACATCCGGATTTTCCTGGAAATATTGCAGCTGTCCGGTGTTTGCGTTTACTTTCAGATAGGAATCGAACGGTTTGCCGTTGGGACCTTTCATACCCGTTACAAGGATGGCCTTTCCGTCCTGAAGATTTGCTCTTTCCTGTGCCGAAAGCAGGTGTCCGTAAACCTCAGCCGGGATGGTAGGTGCCTGTCGTTCGTTGAAACCGTCCGGAGTTCTGGAATACTGTGGTCTTCCGCTTGCCAGGTCCAGCTTGACGAATGACGAGAATTCCTCACCTTTACGGTTGATCATGTTCTCAAGATAGATGGGCTGTCCTTTGCGTAACGCTTCCTTGTCTTCCGGTGTGAGTTGTACCGAACAGATTTCCTTCGGTATGTAGATTTCTTCCGTTTCCGGATTGTGGCGCGTATATTGGAGACCGCCTGTTACCTTATCCATGGTAACGAAGGAGGAAAACAGTTCGCCGTTCTTTCGTTTCATATCCTCTACAAGGATGGTGTGGCCTTCGTTTAACGCTTTGAGCTGCATGGGAGAAAGCGGTACACCGCCAAGAGTCTGCTGATTGAAAGCCTGGTCTTTCGGGAAAATAAATTCGATGCCTCTTCTTTCTGCATTGTATTGCAGATTGGCATTGAATTCCTTGCCTTGATTGGATTTCATGCCATCCACGAATATCTGTTCACCGTTTTTCAGTTTCTGAATTTCGTCCGGAGTCAGGGTTACACCTTTGATTTCATTCGGGATATAGACATGCTCCTGTCGTACGGCTACCAGTTCGTTGGTATTCTTGTCGATGGAAATCAGACATAGCTCAGTCGTGTTGCCACGCAGGTTAAGGTCAGCCACGCGTCCCATGTTTCCACTTTCACGCAGGTTCTTCTTGTCCTCTTCCGTGAAGATATGTCCGAAATAAGGACGATCCAGTTCGGGTTCCTTTCTGATACCGTGGATACCCAGCATAACCTGCCCACCGTTGGATATGAACGAAAGGCGTGCGTCCAGCTTGGCGGTCAGTACCCCAGGAATGTTGAGTGTCAACGGCATTGTCCTGTTGGTTTTGTATCCTTTCAGCATGCTGTCAAGTTGTCCAGACTGCTCCAGCATTTCCTTGGATATGCCGAACTTACCCAGTTCCTCCCAATTAATCATGTTCTCGTTGTAGCGGTACGTGGGTGTCTGCTGACCTTGTGGTTCCTGCTGTTCGCGCCCCTGTGCGGCAGCTTCCACCTGTGATACCTGTTCAGGCTGAGCCTGTGTTGTCTGTTCCTGTTTCTTTGCCATTGTTGTTTCCTCCTCTTTTGTTTGACTGTTTTTCTGATTGTTTGCCTTCGGTACGATTTCATAGCGTTTCAGAAATTCCTTTACCGCGTCTGTCTTCTTGCCTTCGGCTAGGTCCTTGAGAGCCTGTTTGTTCTGCTTGTAATCGTTGAAGGTCATGCGGATAAGCCTGAAATGCGTAGGCTCCTTCAGCTGGCTCCAGAAGTTCTTGATGAAGTTTTCGAGAATACTCGAATTCTTGTCGAATTTCAAAAATGAGTTCTCGTTCTTCTCTTCCGGTGTAACCGTCTGATAATTGCCTTTCTCGTCCATCTTACTGATTACTCTCAAACCCTCCTTTGGGTCATTCTTGTTATGTACCAGCAGAAGTTCGTCAATTTGTTCCACATAAGGCTTTTCCGGTTTCTTAGTCCGGCCTTGCCTTTTTTCCTTGTCAGGACTGTTTTCTTGTGCCATAATCTTTTGTTTTGAGTGACTACTTGATTTGTTTCACAGTCCAAATGTAAAGTGATAAATTGAGTAAACAATTGATTTACAAATAGATGACATTAGATGTCATCAGGTGTCATCAAATGTCATACGAAGAATAGGAAAGAATGTAGAAACAGTAGAAAAAGAATGAAAAGAAGTAGGAAGAGTTGGAATAAAAGCATAGCAAAGCCACAGGACTATGCAGATCGGAGGGAGCTGAAATCCCTGTCTTATTTCGGGATTTGATAAACAGACTATGTTTTGTTATTTGGGAAAGTGGGTTTTCACAGTATTTGTGAGGCTATATATAGAATATAAGGATAGCCGCCTTTGATTCACGACTATGCGTCACGTCGGTCGCAGTTAATCCCTGTAATCTTTTCTTTAATGCCAATCCGTTTGCCGCCGCATTCTTTTTCAGGTGAATTTTCATGGCGATAGCCATAAAGAAAATTCTCCTGAAAAAAGAAATAAATGCGGCTGGCAAAGCTGGATTGGGATTTATCTTTGATGTAAGGGATAGGATGAGAATATATAAAAATTGTTTGAAAAGGCTTGTGACTTGGGAATATATAATATTTTCATATAGAGTGCTACATAGCATAGTATTCCGGACGATGTTCTGTAAAGTCTAAGCTCATATTTAAAAATACCACTCTATATAGATAGAAATACCCCCTATTCATTGTTCGTTATACTTATATATTTGCATAGAAACTTAAAATGCGAATTTATGAACTTGAACTTAAAATCTATTTTTTCATTTTCTGTGTTATTTTTCTTTATGCAATCTCTGTCTGCATCGGACAATGGTGCCAATCAGTGGAGAAACAATCAGAATGTATGGCAGGACCAGACCATAAACGGAATTAACCGTTTACCTTCCCGCAGTACTACTTATTCTTTCCGGAGAGTGGATTGGGCTTTGGATGGAGACAGAGAGAAATCGGAGTATATGTCGTTGAACGGCCAATGGAAGTTTAACTTTTCCGAGGATATGGCATTGGCTCCCGCCGGTTTTTATAAAGTGGAGTACAATTCATCATCATGGAAAACTATTCCTGTTCCTTCATGTTGGGAGATGCAGGGATATGGCTATCCTATATATACAAATACTATTTATCCTTTCCCTGCTCGTCCGCCATATATTGACAGGAATAATCAGACGGGGTGTTATATCAAGGAGTTTGTTGTTCCTGACAAGTGGAAGAACGACAGGATTATACTCCATTTCGGAGGCGTCTATTCGGGATTTAATGTATGGATAAACGGACAGAAGGTGGGATATTCCGAAGACAGTTGTCTGCCTACTGAATTTGATATTACCGAATACGTTAAGAAGGGGGAGAATAAACTGGCGGTGCAAGTGTATAAGTGGACCGACGGAAGTTATATGGAAGATGCCGACCACTGGCGAATGGCTGGTATCCATCGTGAAGTATATATCATGTCCATTCCGCAGGTGGCAATATATGATTATGGAGTAAGGACACGCATCGATTTCCGGAAGAATATTGCACGGTTACAGATCCGTCCGGAAATAACAAATCAGAATATGGATGATTTGAAGGGATGGAATCTGTCAGCCCAATTATATGATGCCGATGGGAAACCGGTGTTTGGAAAAGATATTACCGTTACTGCCGATTATGTGGTGAACGAACCTTATCCTCAGCGCGATAATGTTTATTACGGAATGATGGAGGGAATCGTTTCCAAGCCGGAGTTATGGAATTCTGAACACCCTTATCTATATACTCTGGTTCTAAAGCTCACAGACAATAAGGGCAATGTGGTGGATGCGAGAAGTAGTAAGGTAGGCTTCAGGGATATTAAAATAAAAGGCAATCAGATTCTGGTGAATGACACTCCTATTAAACTCATTGGCGTAAACCGCCATGACCATAGCGAGACAGGAGGAAAGACTGTCACCCGCGAGGAGATGCTCGAAGACGTTCTGCTTATGAAACGTTATAACTTCAATACAGTCCGCACATCGCATTATCCTAACGACCCTTATTTCTATGAACTGTGCGATAAGTATGGTATATACGTAATGGATGAGGCTAATCTTGAAACTCATCATCAAAGGGGGTATCTGTCCAATAGGCCTGAGTGGGCTAACTCGTTCATGGAGAGAGTGGTAAGAATGGCTGTGAGAGACAGGAACCATCCTTCTGTGTTTATGTGGTCGTTGGGCAACGAGTCTGGATGCGGCCCTAATCATGCAGCTCTGTCAGGATGGCTGAAAGATTATGACCCAACCCGTCCTGTTCATTACGAGGGGGCGCAAGGACAGCCGGAAAATCCTTTATACAAACCTATCGGACGTAAGGAAGCGTCAATCGTTACTAGTGAGATAGATTTTAATGTGAACGAAGATGTCAAACCGGCAAAGAAAGAGCTTTGTGTGTATGCCAATCCCGATGATCCTTTATACGTCGATGTCATTAGCCGTATGTATCCTATGGTCGATGAGCTTATAGCAATGACTAAGAATCCGGTCATGAACCGTCCGATAATAATGTGTGAATATGCACATTCTATGGGAAACTCTACCGGCGGGCTGAAAGAATACTGGGATGCAATACGTTCTCATGATGCGCTTGCCGGCGGATATATTTGGGACTGGATAGACCAGGGATTGCTGGATAATGAACGGAAATATAATAAGAAATCATGGAATTATGGTGGTGACTATGAGAAAGGGGAGCACAACGACCAAAACTTCTGTATAAATGGTGTTATCAGTGCCGACCGCTCCATTAAACCTGCTACTGAGGAATGCAAGTACGTGTTTGCTCCTGTATCATTTACAACTGATAATGTCTATAGTGGAGAGATAACTGTAAAAAACAGAAACTTCTTCCTTTCAACAGATGAGTATCGTTATTTTTGGCAATTGAAGGACGAAGACAGTGTATTGCAGGAAGGTGAGATTATTGTGCCGACAACACCAGCTGGTGAGAGCTGTAAACTAAAACTTCCTATTCAGAATTTCAAGGCCGATGACGGTGCGGAATATTGGTTATGCCTGAGTGCCAGGCTCAAGAATGACAATCTGTATGCCAAAGCTGGATACGAGGTTGCCTGGGAACAGTTTAAGTATCTTTCTTTACCAAAGATAGTAGAATGCGTTGATACTACATTGGATATGGAAATCGATTCAGATAACAAGAAAGACATCAGCGTGAAGGGAAAGAACTTTTATCTGAATATCAGTGATGGTTATATCAGTCAGTATAAGATAGATAATGAAAGTATCATCACATCTGCTCTGAAACCAAACTTCTGGAGAGCGTCAACAGACAATGACTGGCGAGGATGGAAGGTCGATAGACTGTTTGCATTCTGGAAAGATGCTCCATTAAAGCTAAAGACAGTTTCTATAGATGTACGCAAATCGGAAGGCAATCTTGAGGTTAAGGTGCTAAAGGCTATAGATGAAAGACTGAGACTTACCTTGAATTATAAAGTAAAAGCAGACGGAACAATAGGCGTTCATTATTCAATGATGAAGTCTCCTGAAATATCAGAAATGTTGCGCGTAGGATTGCAATGCGAATGTACCAATCGTTTGTCGGATGTGACATATTATGGACGTGGCCCATGGGAAAACTATTCCGACAGAAAAGCCTCTGCAATGGTGTCTATATATAACTGCAAGGTGTCCGCTCTGGGATTTGACTATGTAATGCCGCAGGAAAACGGAAACCGTTGTGACGTGAGATGGTTTGCCTTGCAGTCGGATAAGGCAGGTGTGATGATTGTCGGCGATGAACCCCTATCTGTTTCAGTGTGGGAGATGTCGCAGAATGCGATTGATAAGGCTAAACATATAAATGAACTTGAAAAGGACTTGTATTCTAATACTCTTAATATCGACCTGGTTCAGGCTGGAGTGGGCGGAACAGATAGCTGGAGTCTGAAAGCCCGTCCTTCAATAGACAAGCGTCTTCTGAAGGGAAGCTATTCATACGGATTTACTTTTGTTCCACTGGGCAGGGATGCAAATCTTAAGGAAATGGGCAGAAAAATATATTGATTAACAGGCGATTGTTAGTGATAAAATGGCTGTTGGAGTCTGGGAATGGATTCTAACAGCCATTTTTCCTTAAAATATTTAGTTAATCTATTTTCCCCCCCCCCTATTTAAATGAAATTTTCCCCCTTTGGTTATATTACATAGTATATATATTTGCAAGTGTCAGTAAGTAGCGCGCAACTGATAGAACAAAACTTTTTATTTTAAGAAAAACACTAATTACAAAAAACTCTAGATTATGAACAGAACACTATCATTAATGTGTATGCTGATTCTTATAATGTTCAGCTTACCATTAAAAGCACAGAACGGGAGAGTTTCTGGTTGTATAACAGATTCCGATGGCTTACCTGTGATAGGTGCAAGCATTTTAGTTAAGGGTACAACAAACGGTATTATTTCGGATTTGGACGGAATTTATGTTTTGGAAAATGTACCAATGGAATCGACATTGATTTATAGCTTCGTAGGATATGATACACAGAATATTGTGTATAAAGGTCAGTCTACAATAGACGTTCAATTAAAAACCTCCGCCATTGCACTCGATGAAGTTGTAGCAATAGGATATGAGGTTAAGAAAAAAAGTGTTGTTACAGGTGCCATCAGCAGCATCGATTCCGATGATTTATTGCAATCCAAGCCTGCAAATGCCGTAAATGCATTGAGCGGTAGGGTTAGTGGTGTGAACGTTGTGACAAATTCAGGTCAGCCGGGATCAGCGCCCAAGCTGGTAATTCGTGGTGTCGGTACAAATGGAAACTCTAATCCTCTTTTTGTAATTGACGGACTGCCTATGGACGACATGAACAGTGTAAATCCCAACGACATTGAAAGCATGGAAGTCTTGAAGGATGCAACTTCAGCTGCTATTTATGGTGCCAGAGCCGCTAATGGTGTAGTCCTTATAACCACAAAGAAAGGAAAGAAAGGAAAGACATCGCTTGCTTATGATGGTTACTATGGTTTCTCTACAGTAGCAAAGAAACCAACCATGCTGAATGATGAACAGTACATTATGCTGATGAAAGAGTTTGCCGACAATGATGATATGCCGCTTGCCGGTGGTGTACCTACTGCTCCAACAGGTTATAATACAGACTGGTTTAATGAAATATTGAATACAGCTCCTGTTACTGAGCATAACATTACTGCTAACTTTGGCAGTGATAAGGGTTCAAGCTTGCTTTCATTGAATTATCTAGACCAGAATGGTATTATCGGTGAAGATGCGTCATTTTACAAACGATTCAGCACAAGGCTGAACAGTTCCTATTCTATAAATGATTTCTTAAGTGTAGGTGCAAACGTCAACTATGCATATATAGAGAATAGTGGAGTGGCAACCGGTATCAATGGTTATAATCCGATATCATACGCCTATAATATTGATCCTACTACTCCGGTTTATGATGAGAATAGCAACGATACTTTCGGATATGGAGTCTCTCCTGTACCTTATAGCCGTATGTGGAACCCTATTGCATTTATGGATGAGGCACCTAAGAATAAAAATATTACCCAGCAATTTTTTGGTAATGTTTATGCTGAGATCACTTTTATTAAAGACCTTGTTTTCCGCACAGATTTTGGTATTAATCATCGGAATTTCCGTGGAAGAATGTTTGCACCAAAGTTTTTTCATTCTGCAGAATGTAAAGAAGATAATTCTAGGGTAGAACAAAGTACAAATGCTAATAGTAGTTGGCAGTGGGAGAATACATTGCGATATAAAAAATCTTTTGGTGAACATTCTACATCTGTCCTGTTAGGTACTTCTGCATCAAGAGATGTTTATGAGTTTATGACCGGAACACGAAATAAATATCCAAATGAAGCAATGACCAATGAGAATTACTGGTATCTTAATGCTGGTGATGTTATGACATCAGCTAATAGTGGCGGTGCTAATCCTAGACATAGTATGTTCTCATATTTTGCTCGTCTAAGCTATAATTATGCTGAAAAATATATGGCGGAAGTTGTGGTCAGACGCGATGGGTCTTCAAATTTCGGTCCCAATAACAGATATGCTACTTTCCCGGGCGTTTCATTAGGTTGGAATGTTTCAAATGAGAAATTCTGGAAAATTAAGAACTTTGATGTCTTCAAACTTAGATTCTCTTGGGGACAGAACGGAAATGAGCGAATTTCTCCATTCTCCTATACTTCTATTATTGGCAATAATTATAATTACACGTTTGGTAATGCCATCACTGTGGGATCTGCTCCTAATAACCTTGTTAATCCAGACGTGAAATGGGAAACTTCTGAACAATTTAATGTTGGTGCCGATATGACATTCTATAATGGTATGATTAGAGCAAGTTTCGACTGGTTTAAAAAAAGTACTAAGGATTTGTTGTTCCAGCCAACAGTTGAAGCCATTAGAGGTAATAATGCAGCTTTTAGAAACCTTGGTAATATAACAAACCAGGGTGTGGAAATGCAGATGACATTTAATAAAAATTGGAACGAAATCAACTTCTCTATTTCCGCAAATGCCTCATATCTTAAAAATGAGGTTGTAAAGATAGGAAATGCAAATGGATATACTGATGGTGGTAGCTGGAGAACATCTGTTAATGTAACGCGTATGGAGGAAGGTCATGCTATGGGTTATTTCCGCCTTTATAAGAACTTAGGAATATTCCAAAATGAAGAGCAGATACAGAACTATAAATCAAAAGACGGTAAAGTGATACAACCTGATGCCGTTCCGGGTGACTTTATATGGCAAGATACAAATAACGATGGGCAGATTACAGATGAAGATAGAACCGATTGTGGCAATCCTTGGCCAAAATGGACATTCGGTTTGAATTTAGGTGCCGACTGGAGAGGTATTGATATGACAATCTTCTTAACAGGAAAAGCTGGATATAAAGTCTTCTCTGATATTTACCGACAGGAAGCATACGGACGCAGCAACCTTCCATCATTCTATCTTGACAGATGGCGGAAAGAAGGTGATGATAATGGAGTGCCTCGTCTTTCATCCAAAGATCCTAATGGAAACTTTGGCAAACCATCCGATTTTTATCTTTATGATGGTTCGCATTTAAAGATTTCTTCACTTGAGGTAGGCTATTCATTCCCAACTAAATTAATAAACAAGTTGATGCTGAATAAAGCAAGAATTTATGCAGCAATTGATAATCTTGCCACTTTCACCAGCTATCCGTTTATGGATCCTGAAGTAGGAAATATGGCAGGTGGCAATATTCTTAGCACAGGTATTGACTATGGTACTTACCCTCAGGCCCGTACATTCAGATTTGGTTTAAGTCTTAATTTCTAAAATTGAAAATTATGAAGTCGAAAATACATAATAATATTCTTGTCCTCATGTTTGCTGCTATTGCATCATCATCTTGCAGCGACAGTTTCCTGGATACAGCTCCTATAATGTCCGAAACAGAAAGTTCTTTTTATAGGACCGATGAACAGATGTTCAAAGCGCTTACTGCTTGTTATGATCCGTTAGCTCACATAGGTGGTGCTTCGGGTAATGCACTTGCTTCCATTGTACCTATGGGTGAAATCCGTTCGGATAATGCTCGTACTGGTGGTGGCTCTGATCAGGATCAGCCTTACATGCAGGCTATAGAGGATTATTCAAATACGAGTGTCAATTCTATTTCCGATAATTTGTGGAAAACTCGTTACCGTGGTATATATAGATGTAATCTTGTAATAAATTCAGAGTATGACAGTCCGGAAGCTAAAGTTTATAAAGCTGAAGCTAAGTTCTTACGTGCTTGGTATCATTTTGAATTGTTGAGATATTATGGTCCATGCTTTATCAGTCTTGAGACTCTTTATCCTGAAGGATTCAAGTTTACGAGAGATACTCGCGAAAATGTAAATAAAGCAATAGAGAAAGATCTTCTTGAAGCTATCCCTTCTCTAAAGGATAATTTCCCGGACACAATGAAAGGACGTATTACCAAGACTGCGGCTCAAGCCCTGTTGGCCAAGGTCTATCTTTATTGGGCTGACTGGAGCAACGATGATGCTAAGATTTTTGACAAAGCGAAACCTTTATTGGAGGATGTAATTTCAAGTGGTAATTATACTCTGACGGATGATTATTCTAAATTGTTTGCGGCTCATCAGGAGAATAACGAGGAATCTATATTTGAAATACAGACCTCTACCAAATCTGGTAATACAAACTGGGGTAATATTGATGCAGGCGAAGGTGCTATGTGGGTGACTTTCTGCGGACCGAGACAGTTGAAAAATAGTCCTGATTATGATAATGGATATGGCTTTTGTCTGCCTACTAAGGAATTGTATAATTATTTCCTTCCGGATGACCATGTGCGTCGTGATGCGGCGATATTTACTTACGATGAACTTGTAACCAAACCTAATGCCAATATTCAGGATGAATCAAAAAAAGTTGTTTGGGAGACAGGCTCTTACGGGCCTGATTTCCAGGGATATGCCCAGAAGAAATATCCTCCTTTCAAAAATTACGATATGATAGGAAACCCCAATCTAAACAAGCCTGGAAACGTAAGGGTCATCAGATATGGTGAAGTGTATCTGATGCTTGCCGAAGCATATCTCAGAGGTACTAATCCTGATGAAGCAAAAGCGAAGTATTACATAAATGAACTCAGAAAGAAGCATGTTCATGCAGACGACGGAAGTTATATTGATGTTGACAAGCTAATGCAGATGTATCCTGACAGATTTAAAAGCGTAATTGATGTTCTATGGTATGAGCGTCGTTGTGAACTGGCATGCGAGGGTGACAGATGGTTTGACCTCGTCCGCTCAGGACGTGCCGAGGAGGTCATGATGCCTATTCTTAGAAGAGATTATGGTATCTCTGCATGGAGCAAGAAGTTCAATTATCTTCCTATCGGCTCTATTGAAATAAGCAATTCGGGAAACTCGCTTACAGAGTATCCGGATGAAGTAAATGAGTGATAGGGCAGATTAAAATCTTTATCTTCTTGTTAAAAAGGCAGACTTTATCATCAGCATACTGATAATGAAGACTGCCTTTTATAATTTCAGATTATGTTATTTCTTATTTCTTGTACCACACCCTTACATAATCTATCAGATATTCAGAATCCATATTGTTGTCGTCCGGCAAGGCTCCGAACCATTTGTTCGATTCGTTGTTAAGATTGATGCGTAATGGCTGGTGCCAGTACTTGTTCTCTATTTCTCTGTACAGTACTCCGTCTATATATAGTCGGATATATTCCTTGCTCCAGTCAAGTCCCCATACGTGAAAGTCTTTCTGCAATTCGAATGGTATATAGTATTTGGCAGGGAAGTTGATATGTTTCTTTATATCACCCTTATCTGCTGGAGCTTTAAATACATGCACGTTCGAGTTCAGGTCATGTCTGTTGGCAGGATTGCCGGGGCAGTTCTCGCAAATGTCTATTTCAGTCCACCAGTTTCTTTCATTGTTCGACATCCAGAAACCGAAAACCCATGGCGAGTCGTTTGGTCTCAGTCTTGCTTCGAAATATCCGTAAAGGAAAAGTTCTTTGCTTACCAGGAAACCGGCAGTGTGAGTATATCCTTCGGGCAGTGATCCTGCTTCCGGCTTGTAAGTTCTCATCACGCAACAGCCGTCTTCAAATGTAGTATTCTCCTTTGCAAAGAAAGTAGGTTGTCTTCCTTTCCATTTAGGGTTGTTCGGGAACCATCTTTCCTCATTCAGCTTCTTTCCTTTGAACTCGTCAGAGGCCTTTTTGTTTAGAACCCATCCGCCTTCGTTCTTCTGGTCGGAAAGAGGGTACTTGTTGTTAAGTCTTTTCGGAGCATTGCTGAAATCAATGCTGTCCTTGTAGAACTTTTTCGGAATTGTAAGTTCTGTGGTTTCATTACCTGTTTTTGTACTGACTTGAGCATTTAGGTCTGCTACAGTTGTACACGATACTGCTGCGAGTAAGTAAATCAAATAGTTTTTCATAAATTTGTTTTTACAGTTTGTTATATTGGCAAATTTACTCTATATATATTTTATTCTTAGGGTGAAATTGTTGTGTAATAATAGGCTAAACCTTTTTTGTTGAAATATATATTTACTTGTAATTCGATATTGGCAGTTTATTATCATATATGAGAGGGGGTAAATTTGTTCAATAATAGGTGGTAAATATTTTACCCCTTACTATAGTAATTAAATTATTTATTGTAAATGGAACTCAAGTGTATCTTTGCTTACAGAAAAAATTAATGTCATTATTTAATGTAATAAGATTATTATGAATAAGAAATCCATGAAAACGGTTTTAGGAGTTGCGGCATTAAGCCTGTTGGCGTCGTGCAATTCTACATACGCTCCTAATGTAGATTCTACTGTATCTTTAAAAGGTACTGATGTGTTCAAGGCCGATTCGGCATCGATTGCTCAAAATTACACTATTCCTGAATGGTTTAAGGATGCCAAGTTCGGTATCTTTATCCACTGGGGAGTTTATTCCGTTCCTGCATACGGCAGTGAATGGTATTCCCGCTGGATGTACAAGGAAGGTCATCCTATTAATAAGTATCACGTACAGACTTACGGTCCTTTGACCAAATTCGGATATAAGGATTTCATCCCTATGTTCAAAGCCGAAAATTTCAATGCCGACGAGTGGCTGGCAGTGGTAAAATCATCTGGAGCACAATACATTGTTCCGGTGGCCGAGCATCACGACGGATTTGCCATGTACAGCAGTACTTTCAATAAGTGGAATGCTGTGGATATGGGACCGAAAAGGGATATAATCGGCGAATTGAAGGAAGCTACCAAGAAAGCCGGTCTGCGTTTCGGACTTTCTTCTCACAGATGCGAGAATGCATGGTTCTATGAATATGGAATGGAAACTCCTTCTGATGTTCAGGACACTACAATCACTCTGTATGGCGAAAGACTGCATGAGCCCGAAGGTCAGGGTATGACACCTTATTGTGGTAAGTATGAAGGCTCGAACGAACGTTCACGCCGTCAGTTCCTTATGCATACATACGAGCTTATCGACAAATATCAGCCTGAATTGATATGGTTCGACTGGACTGTGGGAAAATATCCGTTCCAGCCTACTTTCTATAAATTCATGGCTTATTATTACAATTCGGCTCTTGATTGGAATAAAGAAGTTGTGGTTAACACTAAATTCGGATATGGCGACAATATCCAGGTGTTCGATATAGAAAGAGGTAAGAGCGACAGAATCCGTGAATATCCATGGCAGACTGATACTTCTGTAGGCAAGAAATCGTGGAGCTATTGTGTGGGCGAGGAAAACAAGAGTCCTGACCATATCATCGACGACTTTGTTGATATTGTCAGCAAGAACGGTAACTTATTGCTGAATATAGGTCCTAAGGCCGACGGTACTATTACAGACGAACAGAAGAACGTACTTGCCGAGATAGGTAAATGGTTGAAGACTAACGGTGAGGCTATTTATGGCTCACGACCATGGGTGATTGCTTCCGAAGGACATAACGCAGGCACCGCAGGTTATATGACAGACAATACAAAAACTGAATATACAGCGGACGACATTCGCTTTACTACATGCGACAATAACCTCTATGCCGTGTCTCTGGCTTGGACAGATGGTAGTGTTACTATCAAGTCATTTGCTCCTAAGTATTGCCAGAACGTGGAAATTGAGTCGGTTGAAATGCTTGGAAGCTCAGAGAAGATTGACTATAAGATGACTGACGAGGGTCTTGTAGTAAACTTCCCTAAGAACAAACCTACTGAATATGCACATGTGTTCAAGATTAAGCTTAAAGGGGTGGTGGTTTCCAAACCGCTATACGATAAGGTTGATAACGGATGCCTTATCACTGTACGTGTGGCAAACCATAATGCAGAGGATGCAAATGTCACTCTTAAAAGTGTAGTCGACGGTAATGAGGTTTCAACTCAGGTAGCTGTCAAGGCTAAATCAGAACAATGGGTTAAAATGCAGAATAAGGACGTAAAATCATTCGATGATATGTCTTGCAAGTTCTATTTCAATGATAATCTGACTTATGAAAACGAATTTAAAAAATAATATAATGAAGGGAATGGCTGTTATGCCATTCCTGTCTGTATGTGTTGGTGTCGCAGCACAGCAGAAACAGATGAATGTCATCTACATCATGTCGGACGACCATACTTCGCAGGCTATCGGCGCATACGGAAGTCGTCTTGCAGTACTGAACCCTACTCCTACAATTGATGAACTGGCAAGGGACGGTATGCTCTTCGAGAACTGTTTCTGTACAAACTCCATCAGTACCCCAAGCCGTGCATGTATCATGACCGGACAGTATTCCCATCGTAACAAGGTGCTCACTTTGGATGAAGTGCTTCAGCCGGACCAGGAATATCTGGTTGATGAGTTCCATAATATGGGATATCAGACTGCCATGATCGGTAAATGGCATTTGGGATGCGAACCGTCGCACTTCGACTATTATTCTGTATTCAACGGTCATGGCGGACAGGGCGAATACTTCGACCCTACTTTCCTTACAAGTGACGTAACTGACAAGAAATGGCCTAATAACCAGATAAAGAAAATGGGTTACTCCTCGGATATCGTGACCAACCTTGCTATTGACTGGTTGAAGAACAGACGCGACAAGTCCAAACCTTTCTTCATGATGCATCATTACAAGGCACCGCACGATATGTTCGAGTACGCACCGCGCTATGAATATTATCTTGACGATGTGGAAGTGCCTGTTCCATTGTCATTGTTCGATACAGACAAATGGGGCTCCGAAGGCACAAGAGGCAAGAACGATTCACTTCGTCACTTCATCGGAACTTCTGTCTCAAGCCGTCATGAAATCCGCAATTATGTAATGGAATATAAGTGCAATACAGGTGATGAAATGGAGAATACATACCTTGCCTACCAGCATTACCTGAAATCGTATCTGCGTTGCGTAAAGGGTGTGGATGACAACCTGAAACGTCTTTTCGACTATCTCAAGAAGGAAGGACTCTGGGAAAATACCATTATCGTATATACAGGCGACCAGGGTATGATGCTTGGCGAACACGACCTGCAGGACAAGAGATGGATGTATGAAGAATCTCAGAGAATGCCTTTCATAGTCCGCGACCCGAGATGTCCTTACAAGGGAGCCAAGTCGGACCTGATGATTAACAACATTGATTTTGCTCCAACTCTTATAGAGATGGTCGGTGGCAAAGAACCTTCATACATGGATGGAAAGAGCTTTGCCTCTGTGTTCGAAGGCAAAAAGCCAGAAAACTGGAAGGATGCTGTTTACTACAGATACTGGATGCACATGATTCATCACGACGTTCCGGCACACATAGGTATCCGCACGGAAAACTATAAGCTGATACTTTTCTATGGCCGTCATTACGACGACAAACGTTACGGACAGAAATCAATGTCATGGTTGAAGAACAGCCACAAGATTGTTCCTACTCTGGTTTCTTTCGAACTCTACGATGTGAAGAACGACCCTTACGAAATGGTAAACCTGGCTGATAATCCTAAATACGCCAAAGTTCTTAAGGACATGAAAAAGAAACTGCGTGAGTTGAGAAAACAGGTGGGCGATACAGATGAGGCTTATCCTGAACTCAAGAAAGTGATTGATAAGGCTTTAAGATAGTAAGTTGACTGACTGATAATATTTATGGACAATAATTTTGTTTTTGGTTATAATATTCCGACGAAGATTCTCTTCGGATGTGGCGAACTTAAACGTCTTTCAACAGAGACATTGCCCGGCAAAAAGGCTTTGATAGTCATTTCATCCGGAACATCAATGCGTAAATATGGTTATCTGGATAAGGTGATTGGTCTGCTGAAAGAAAATAATGTTGATGCCGTGGTGTACGACAAGATATTGCCTAACCCAATAAAAGACCATGTAATGGAAGGTGCGGCAATCTGTCGTGAGGAAAATTGCGATATGATTATAGGTTTGGGAGGCGGAAGTTCGATAGATACAGCCAAATCCATTGCAATCATGGCATGTAATGATGGCGATTATTGGGAATATGTTGAAGGAGGTATCGGCAAGGGGCTTCCTTACAGCAAAGCATTGCCCATCATAGCCATTCCTACAACAGCCGGAACCGGAACCGAGGCTGACCCATGGACTGTCATAACCAATCTGGAAACAAACGAAAAGATAGGTATCGGCTCCACTTTAACTTTCCCATGTCTGTCGATAATCGACCCGGAACTGATGGTTTCAGTTCCGCCACATCTGACTGCCTATCAGGGATTCGACGCATTCTTTCATGCAGCCGAAGGCTATATTGCCAATTGTGCAACCCCAATAAGTGATATTTTCGCTCTTGAGGCCATCAGACTGCTGTATAAATATTTACCTGTTGCGGTGAAGGATGGAAATAACCTGAAAGCGAGGGCAAAGGTGGCTTGGGCAAGTACGCTGGCGGGAATGGTTGAATCCACATCCAGTTGTACTTCCGAACATTCTCTCGAGCACGCTCTCAGCGCATACTATCCCGCTCTTCCTCATGGTGCTGGCCTGATAGCTATAAGCGAGGCCTATTTCTCTACTTTTATTTATGACAGGACAAAGAGATATATGCGCATGGCAGATGTTATGACCGGACGCAAGAACCTTAATCCCGAACATTTTATAGATGCTTTGGTGAGAATGCAGAAGGAATGCAATGTCCGCGATTTGAAGCTTAGCGACTGGGGAATAGTAAAGGAAGATTTCCCTAAGATGATTGATAATGCGCGAACTGCCATGGGTGCATTGTTCAGTCTGGACCCTCATGAACTGTCGGATACCGAAATACTCGACATATATATAAAGTCATACAGATAAGTCTTTTTAAGAACAATCCCAATACAGTCTGTTACTGTAATTTCTTTCGGGCATCGTATCTATTATTGAGTGTAATGGTACGATGCTTTTTTGTTTTATACTATGAAATGAAGTTAAAGATTTATTTTTTTCTTGATTGATTTTGATACGCATTCTAAAGTGGAAAATATCTATAATTATCTATTAACTACTGTAAATACTTGATGTTTTAGATAAAATCAATAACTTTGTAATCTTGATGAAATATAAAGAATACATAGTTATATGTTTAGATTAATCTTAAGTTTAATATCAGTTCTGATTATAGTTTGCAAATCCTTTGCATCCAATGAGTTTGTCACAAGAAAGTACACTACTCTTGATGGACTTTCCCAAAATGATGTGCAATGTATTTATCAAGACTCTAAAGGCTTTATATGGTTGGCCACGAACGACGGACTGAACAGGTTTGACGGATATGAATTTAAGGTTTACGGATATCAGTCAAACGGTTTTAACAGTAATCTGATAGTATGTATTGACGAAGATTCACATGGAAATCTGTGGATAGGTACAGCCGATAGAGGAGTGTTCCTGTTCAATTCTGTAAAGAACGAATTCGTTTCATTAAATCTTGGTCACAGCGGTATTGATAAAAATTTCACTTGCGATAAGATTCTTGTCGACTCTAAAGACAGAGTCTGGTTTCATTCCTCTGATGAGAGTATATACCTTGTAAATTATGATTTTCAAAATGGCAAAATAAATACTGTCTTAAGATCAACATTAAAATTACCATACATTTCCGACATCATAGAAATAGATAATACGATAATGCTCTCCTCCGAAGACGGCCTGTACGAATGTAACGTCGATGGAGATGAATTACTGCTTAACAAACTATTGGGATGCCCTATAGCTTCAGCCATAGTCATCTCATCTTCTCAAATATTGTACTCAAATCTGGAAAATCATCAATTATGTTTATACGACAAGCATACCTGCAAGGTAAGTACCCTGTTGGAAAACTGCGATATACGAAAAATGGTATATAAAAACAAAAGATTATTTTATGCCACTACAAGCACTGTGAATGTGTTGACTTTTGATGTATTGCATGCCATCGAGTCAAAACCACAGGTTATTGCTACATATTCTTACAGCTATCCGCAAACTGTAGTTCTTGATAAAAACGATATTCTTTGGATAGGATTTTTCAAGAGTGGCTTTATGAGTATACGTGAAAATAATAAACCTATAGATTTATTCAGAGGAATAGGAAATGACCATATATCGTCCGTTTATACATTTGCCAAATCCGATATATATTTAGGCACAGAAGGCTCAGGGCTATATCATTTTAATTCCATTACCGGTAATGCCAGACTTATTCCTTTCACGGCAAACAGGATAGTATACTCAACAGCATACTCAAACTACACCGACTGCATGTATGTGTCTCTGATGTACGATGGTATTTACAGTTTCACTTCTGATAATGATTATAAAAAGATCTCAGGCTTGAGAAATGTGCGCGCAATGCTTGCCGATGGAAAATATTTGTGGATTGGCACATATAATAAAGGTCTTTTTAGATATGATTTGTCCACAGGTGTGATGAAGGAAATCAAAACATCTGACAATAAAGAACTTAAGATAGTAAGAAACATCGTTAAAGATCATAAGGGTAATATATGGGTAGCTTCCAGCTTCGGTCTTAAAGTATTGGAATCTGCAGATTTGTATATAGATAATCCTGTTTTGAACTCAGTCAAGGGACTTGATGAACTCGACTATATAGTGCCTGTATGTGAAGACTTGAATCATAATATCTGGTATGGAACACTTGGACGCGGGTTAAGGAAAATCGTGGATTTGGATGAAAACCATAATGCCTGCGTTGAAAATTTTAGCTCTGCAGACGGGTTGAGCAGCAATACAATAAAATCAATTGTTAATGGCACGGATGGAACATTATGGATTTCTACCAATAAAGGAATTAATTCGTTGAATATCAACACACAGAGAATAAGATCTTATGATATTTTCGATGGTCTTCAGGATTATGAATTTATGGAACTTTCTGCTGGAGTAATGACGAATGGAACAATGATATTCGGTGGCGTAAACGGAATTAACGTCTTCAGACCTGACGACTTTGATGTGATAGATTTCAACGGTAGTCCTACACTCGTTGATTTTAAAATCTTCAATCACAGCGTTGAGGCAGATTCCACATATTCAGCTTATTTCGACAAAAGTGTAAGTTTTACAGAGCACATTGAATTGCCTTATAATTTAAACACTTTCTCATTCCAGTTCAGCTCCCTGGATTACAGAAGTCCTTATAAGGTTGGTTACGAATATATGCTCGAAGGCGTAGATGATTCATGGATTTCCACCTCCGCTTTTCATCGTGAGGCTTTCTACACAAAGCTTCCTTCAGGCGAATATATGTTCAGACTGAGGGTTAGGAATAGCGATGGAGTCTACAGTTTGAATGAACTTTCCATACCTGTCATTATTAACCCTCCTTTCTGGCGTACATGGTATGCCTATACACTCTATTTTATATTGCTTGTCTTGTCTTTATACCGGTTCAAGGTGTATTATACCTCACGGGTGCAGCGCAGAAATGCTCTATATATAGCAAACATGGAAAAACGCAAGACTGAAGAACTTCTTGAAAAGGAGACTACATTTTTTACCAACATATCGCATGAATTGAGGACACCACTCACACTTATTCATTCTCCACTTAGTATGATTATTGAATCGGGCAAGTATTCGTCCGACAAGTATCTTGCCGGCATGCTGCAGACAATGGAGCATAACAGTAAGTTCCTGTTAAGTCTTGTCAACCAGCTGATGAACTTCTCAAAGAGCGAGAAAGGAATGCTTAGTCTGAATCTCAAATATGGCAACTTCTCGTCTTTCTCAAAAGAAGTATTTCAGCAGTTCACGTATTGGGCAAAACAGAAAGGTGTAGGGCTGGAATATTCTGTCTCACGCAGTGATATAAGCTTTCTGTTCGACCCTCATCTTATGGAACAGATAATCTATAATCTCGTATCGAATGCCATTAAGCATACTCCTGCCGGAGGATTTGTATCGTTTACTGTCAATGAACAGGATAACAAAATAAACATCTCTGTGGCAGACTCGGGAAACGGAATATCCGACAACCTGAAAACACACCTCTTCGAGCGTTTCTACAGTCAGAATAAAAACTCTGCTGAAGGAGGTACCGGTATAGGTCTGTTTCTGACCAAGCGGCTTGTAGAGATACATAATGGAAATATTACGTTTGTATCAGAGGAAGGTAAAGGCACTGTTTTCCATGTTGTAATTTCTATGATAACTGAGGGGGACATGGTTACGGAGAATATCTCTGCCAACAGTGGGGAGGATGAAAAGTTTGCTGATGTGTTAAGAAGTGAATCGTGCGAGCATGAAGAGATGATAGACATAGAAGTGGACGGAGAATCTCCGGCTATATTGATTGTTGATGACAATAAGGATATATGTAATATGTTGTCATTACTGTTGTCGGATAAGTATAAGATAATGATAGCCCATGATGGGGAGATGGCATGGAACATGATTCCAGATTTGCAACCGGATCTTGTTTTATCCGATATAATGATGCCGGGCATGAATGGTCTGGAACTGTGTGAGAGAATCAAGCAGGATGTAAGGACATCTCATATTCCTGTAGTATTGCTTTCAGCCAAGACTACATTGCAGGATTATTTCATCGGATATAAATTCCATGCAGATGCTTATTGCCCTAAACCTTTCGACAACAAGATAATGAAAGAGCTGCTTAATTCCATTATAACCAACAGGAAGCGGATTCTTCAACACAAGAAAGTTCCGGCAATAAAGATTTCCGAGGTAAGCACTACATCTACCGACGATAAGTTCCTTGAGAAACTTGTAAAGATAATAGAGGACAACATTACAGACTCTTCGTTCCAGATAGAGGATATATGTAAAGGTCTTGGCGTGACGGCCTTGGTTCTGAACAAGAAGCTGAAAGCACTTATGGGAGTAACAGCCAATGCTTTTGTACGTTCAATAAGAATGAAGAGAGCGGCAGAACTGTTGAAGACAGGACGGTATTCTGTATCAGAGGTGACATACGATGTAGGGTTCAATGATTTGAAGTATTTCAGAGAATGTTTCAAGAAAGAATTCGGTGTATTGCCGCAACAGTACAAAGAACAGAGTATACAGACCGATTTGGATTCTTAATATAAGTGGGGGTAAAATTTTACCCCCTTTTTAAATATATAATTCTCCCCTTTTGTACCATTATAAATAAATAATTTAGCGTCAGTTATAAAAGGAATTTCATAACCTATTGCTAAATTAAAATTTTTACAAATGAGAAATCAGAAAAAATGGTACCATGGCAGGTACATGTTGTTCGTGATGCTTATCTTCTATACATTGTCTATGTATTCACAGAAGATAACAGTTAAAGGAAAGGTGATTGATGCTGCCAATAACCTTGAAGTTATAGGCGCAGCTGTTCAAGTTGAAGGTACTTCTCTTGGAACTATTACTGATATGGATGGTAATTTCGTTCTTCAAGGGGTACCGACTAAAGGTAACTTAGTGTTCAGTTTTGTTGGGTATAAAACTGTAAAAGCTGCAATCAAGAATGGTCAGATTTATAATATCAAGCTTCAGGAAGACACAAAAGTGTTGGATGAAGTGGTTGTTGTAGGTTATGGCTCAATGCGTAAAAAAGAGGTGACAGGTGCAGTGGCACGTGTAAACTCAGATGAGATTACTAAGATCAGTACTTCCGACTTGGGTACAGCTCTTCAGGGTATGGTTGCCGGAGTTAACGTTCAGGCAAGTTCTGGTGAGCCTGGAGCCAAATCCAACATCCAGATTCGTGGTTTAAGTTCTATCTCAGGCGACAGTTCTCCTTTATATGTTGTCGATGGTGTCCCGTTCGAGGGCGACCCGGGATTGAGTAGTAGCGAAATAGCAAGTATAGATATTCTTAAGGATGCTGCTTCGGCTGCCATTTATGGTACTCGCGGTGCTTCCGGTGTTATCCTTATTACCACAAAGAAGGGTAAGGAAGGAGAAATGAAGATAGCTGTCGACGGATATTATGGTGTACAGCACATTACTTCGAATATTCATTTGCTTGATGCCAACGAGAGTATATTTGTAAAAGTGATGTCTAACAGAATGATGGAAGGAAACCAGAATACAGACGACCTGGCCTGGTCTAATCTGAAAACATATCCTGTGAATTTCTTCAACAACTCTAGTTTATATGAATATGTAGTCAATAATAACGCGCCAATACAGAATTATTCTGTTACTGCGAATGGCGGCAAGAAAGATTTGACATATAACCTTACCGCGAACTATTTCGACCAGAAAGGTGTGTTGATAAATTCCGATTACAAAAGATATAATATTCGTTCGAATACACATTTTCAGCGCGGAAAATGGACTATCAACACTAACATCGCTATGAAGATAGAAAACCAGTTATCTCCGGCTTGGGGGTTATTGAACGAATGTTATGACTACTCGCCTACTCGTTCTCAGATTTATCCACAGGCAAGTATAGTAAATGCAGCTGGCGATCCTGCAGATTTACAGGGCGTAAGTTATACATTGGGAAGATTGAAAGAGGAAAATCATAAGGACACAGAATCATTTAACGGTAATTTTTATCTTGCTTATAATGTAATTCCCGGACTGAATGTTTCCACACGTTTGGGCTTTGGATATAACAATCAGAAAGCTGTCTCAATTCGACCTGAGTTTGAGGTATATAATCAGAAAGGCGAAAAGGTAACCAGCTCTAATTACCGTTCGCAATTAAAAGATACTCATTCAAAGAATACCAGTCTCACTTGGGAAACAATGGTAAATTATAATAAGAAGATAAAAAAGCATGATATTAAATTTACCGGAGTTTTCAGTATGGAGAAATATACATACGAGATGTTCTATGCCAGTATAATGGATTTGGTTACTAACGAGATTCCGAACCTAAATGCGGGAACATCCGATATGACTGTGGGTACAGGCAGTGGCCAGTGGGGACAGGACCGTATCAGTACAATGGTTGGTATGTTGGGTCGTCTACAATATAGCTATGCAGACAAATACATGGCAAGTGCCAGTATCAGGCGCGACGGTTCATCTAAGTTCTCCGAAGAAAATCGTTGGGGATTGTTCCCGTCATTGTCTGTAGGATGGAATATTTCTGAGGAATCATTCTTCGACAGATTCAGGTGGCTAGTAAATTCGTTAAAATTAAGATTCAGCTATGGTACTACCGGTAATCAGAACTTCCCTGATTATTCATACGCACCAGCTATATACAAAAACTACGACTATACTTTTGGTACCGGAACTTCCGAAATTCTTGCAAATGGTTTTACCCAATTGGGATTTGCCAATCCGAATGTGAAATGGGAAACAACCCAGCAGCTTAATGCCGGTATCGACATGGCTTTATATAATAACAAGCTTATCTTAGGTCTTGATTTGTACAAGAGTAACAAGAAGAATATGCTTTTCCCGATGGTCGTGCCACCGTCAAATGGAGGGGGCCAGAGTTCAACTGTTACATTGAATGCCGGAGATATGGAAAACCGTGGTGTTGAGTTTTCACTTACTCACCGCAACAAAATACGTGGTGTTAATTACAGCTTGACTGGTACATTTACCAAAAACGTGAATGAGATTGTGTCTATGGCAGGAAAAAATGAGTTATATTTCTTCCCCGACGGTAAACCTGTTTCATCAGGAAGTGATTATGTAACTGCAATCAAGAAAGGATATGAAGCCGGTGCTTTCTTTGTTATGCCAACCGCAGGGGTAATCAATACTGAACAGAAGCTTGCAGAATATCAGAAATTACAGTCAAGTGCCCGTATGGGTGACCTTATGTATATCGATACCAATAATGATGGTGTTCTTAATGATGACGACCGTGTTTATGCCGGTAGTGGTATGCCGGATTATGAACTTGGTTTGAACTTCTCGGCCGACTATAGAGGCTTCGATTTCTCTATGAACTGGTATGCTTCAGTTGGAAATGAAATAATAAACGGTACGAAGATATATACATATCAAAGAAGAACCAATAAGGAACTGATATACATGTGGACCCCTACCAACTATACCTCTACCATTCCTTCTTATCGTACAGAGGGTCATAACAACTATCGTGCTCATACTGATATGTGGATTGAGGACGGTTCATTTGTCAGACTTAAAAATATTATGTTAGGATATTCATTCCCCAAGAGTTGGGTATCAAAGCTTGGATTGGGCAAGTTCCGTTTATACGTTGCAGCCGATAATCTTCTTACACTGACAAAATACGACGGATACGACCCTGAGGTCGGTAGTAATGGATTGTCACGTCGTGGTTTGGACTATGGAACATATCCTATAAGTATCCAGATGCGTGGCGGATTCCAGATTAATTTCTAACTTTTAATAATATAAATATATGAACTTCAGATATAAAACAATAGTATTCAGTCTGTTGATGTCGGGCATGACATTGGTTTCATGCGACGATTTCCTTACGCAGGAAAACATACATCAGCTGACAACACAGAATTTTTATAAAACAATAGGCGACTGCGAGAAAGGACTGGCTGCTGTATATAATGCTTTGAAAAATACCAATATTTATCATCCGCTCGATGAGAACCGTAGAAGTGATATAGCAGTTGAAGGTAATAAGGACAGAAAGCAGTTTGATAACGAAGCCTATAAGCAAACCTTTAATGATTCATACGGAACAGTCCGTGGTAAATGGTCTGCACTGTATACTGGTGTGTTCCGTGCGAATCAGGTTCTGGCCAGTATAGAGAAAATCCGTCCAAATGTTACAGATGAACCTCAAATAACCAAGCTTGCTCAGATTGAGGCACAGGCATATTCTTTGCGTGGCTTGTTTTATTTTTATCTCAATAATTCATTCAATAATGGTAATGTTCCTTATATTAATGAAATTGCAGAGGTAGAAGAAGATTACTATAAAAAGGTTACACCAAGTGATGAAATCAAGAAATATTACAGAGAAGATTTACAGAAAGCTCTTGACCTTGGCTTGAATGACAAATGGGAGAAAACCGATTTGGGACGTATCACCTCTTGGGCTGTAAAGGCAATATTAGGCAAAAGCTACCTTTATGATAAAGAGTATAATAAAGCTGCCGAATATTTTAAGGATATTATTGATAATGGAGGTTTTGCTTTGGTTGATGACATAGTCGATAATTTTACTGCTGCCAATGAATTCAATTCGGAATCTATTCTCGAGGTTTCCTATTCTACACAGTATAATACAGAATTCGGTACATGGTCGGAGTCTACCTTATATAATATATGGGGAATGAATGTAAATGGCTTGGGCGATGCCTGGCTTAACACTGTTCCTGCTTTTTGGCTTGTTGAAGCATTCGAAACAGAGCCGGTGGACAGACTTGATGAACGTAACTGGATAAAAATGCAGTCCGACAATTATGGTGATCCTGAACATAGGGATATTATATACGACCAGTTGGGAACAACTTTCAGCTCGCAGGTGGACCGTCAGGGTGTCGTATATAACAGAACGTACGTTTATACGTGGGATGCAACAGCAGGAAAATATGTTGGAGTACGCGAACGACTCGTCTCAACTGTCGGAGATAATAAAGTTTTATACAATAAGATTACCGGCTACGATGACATAGTTCCGGAATTTAAATGGGAAGACGGTCAGGCATATCGCCTCAGAAGCTATTCCATGCGTGCATCTGCCTCTCTTGCAATAAACGGCGATGAAAGTCTGATATATTATCAGTCTCTCCCACAACAGGTATCAAAATTCAACCGTGGCTCTTCAGCGTATTTCAGAAAATTATCAAATTGGGATACACGTAAGAGTGAAACTGAATTTAAGCCTGCTATGGCCTCAGGAATAAACTATCGTCTTATCCGTTTGGCAGATATATATCTGATGTATGCAGAATGTCTGATTAAAGGCGGTGCAAGCGATGGAAATGTTCAGTCAGCTATCAATGCCATCAACAAGGTACGTCACCGTGCTGGAGTTGTGCTTATCGGAAAATCGGAACAGGGAGAATTCAAGAGATATACATACGATGAGAAGGAATATGCTGCAAGTGATGTAATGAATCATCTGATGTATGTGGAACGTCCTCTTGAACTGTGTATGGAAGGACATGCCATACGTGTCATTGATTTGAGACGCTGGAATATAACTAAGGAAAGGTTTGATCAGTTGGCATCCGACGAATATAAGTACTGTATGATTCAGACCAAATATCTTAAGCCTAATCCTGATGACCCTAATGCTTTGGTATCAGCATTCAACTTTGGAAAGCAGTACAGATTTTATGAGCTGCCGCCAGAAAAGAGAGGAAACGCTTTTGTGGATTATTTCCAAGCATCATTGAACTACGGTCCACAAGTGGCATACTGGCCTATTCCAAATATAGAAATTACATCAAATCCTGATATTAATAAATAAATACGATGAAAAATAGATTTTTATATATTGCTCTTTCATTAATCTCGGTTCTGACATCTTGTAAGGATGATGAGTTTGAACCGTTGAATAACGTGGCTGAATGTACCTGGCATGTGAGTACAGATCAGGAAAACGTTTCACCTATTCAGCTGAATCTTAATAACTATATAAGTATAATGGACTTATCCCAAGGCATGTTGTCGCATCAGTGGGTTGTGTCGGATGATGGTACAAAGTTCCTTAATGGTAAGATGGAGTGGGGACAGACAGACTATACAAACCTGATTGATGAATCCATCCCTCATACCAACGATTTGAAAACCATACATGTGTATTTCACTAAACCCGGTGACCATACGGTACGTTTGTGCAATACTTTCCGCAGACAGGTTGTATATCCATATTCGGTGTATGACGACAATACCGGAGGATATATCAAAAAATATTGTTATGCTAAGCAGGAGGGTGATGTATATGTGATGGATACAACTTTCCATATCCGCGTGTATGATCCTAACCTCGTACCGGCCGTAAAGGTATACAGTGATCCGGAGTGTACACAGGAAATAAAGACCGGAATAGTCGGTGGAACTGAGGAAGCTCCCGAATACGAAAAATACGAACTTGAATATGGTAAGTCTGTCTATATTAAGGACGATTCATACGGATTGCCTAACAAATGGACTTTCAAATGTGCGGATACTGGCGTAAATGACGAATTAACCAGTTTTGACACTCCATACCAGTTCACTGCAAAGAAATTCAGCGATAAGCCATTGCTTCTTTCCATGACAATAGAAAGAACTTCTGCCAGTGAGGGTAAAGGTAAGTACACTCCAAAAGCTTCGCCAAAAACTCTTGTTGTGCCTTTGGCTATTACAGTAGTACCTAGTGATGATCCTATTACTTATAACATCCGTCAGATTGACCAAACACACATTGCTATAGATTTGGATAATTCTGAGTTTGGATATAAAGAGATAAATCCATCATCTCTAAAGCTTACTTACTCCAACTCGTATAACAGACCGTCAGCTGTCAGTGGTAGCGTAAACATCACAGCAGCAGAAGTAAACAAGCAAAGCAGATATGAACTGATTCTTACTTTGGTTGAGAAAATCTATAACACAGATGAACTGACCCTTACAGGAACTTTAACTGAAGCGTTGGTTGGAAATCAGAACCTTGAGATAAAGGCTACAGCTCCAAACGTAGCGACTACTTTTGGTGCGTTCCTGGATGAAGATTTTGAAAATCCTGACACATATGCCGACTGGAAAGTTATTGATGCCGATACCAAAACACATCCTGTAGTTCCTTCACAGGTTGTGGACAATCCTCTGAAGGATGGAATAAACAACAGTGCAAAATGTATGTTTGTCGAAGCATTTGACCGATGCAGGGCATTACTCTCCAAGACATTTACTGGTGGTAAAGGTACATATACTTTCAGCTACAAATATTATACACCGGGGTATAAACAGGGTAAGGGTATGAGTCCGTATTTCGTTCCGGCAGGTAAAGAAGGAGCTGAAGATATGACATGGCAGAGCAATAAACCATGGTGCGGCATTGTGAATGGCTCCGACAGCAAATGGATGTCGGCCACAACCACTGTGACTTCAAAGGCTGAAATGGACAATATATTGCTCAGTATGCGCTTTAATGCCTTTAAGGATAATATTTATTTTGACGATATATTCTTCGGATATATTGAAGTAAGACCATAATAAATTATAGTAACAATGAAGCTAATAGATAAAATTTATAAGACAATTACATTCTTATGTGCTTTGGTTTTGTTCGGAGCATGTGATAATGACAAATGGGCTGAGGTAGAACTTGATTCTACTCCCGTGTATGAACTTACCTATCTCAAGAATGTGGAAACAGGAAAGACAGGCGAGGTTTCCAAGTTTTCTGTTTATCGCGAATTGTTCGACCTCATTGCCTGGAAGAATGACTATCAGACTTTGAGAATGAATAAGATCGAGTTCTTTGCCGAGTCGTCTGAGGCTCCTTCGGAATTGCCCGAGTGGCTGAAAATCAATTCGGATACAGAAAAATATCTCTCATTCTCTTTCAATGAAGTCTATACTGAAAAGGAAGAAGTTATCAATCCTGAAACAGGCGATAAAGAAGAACAGGAAGTGACGAAGAAGAGAATGTTCATGTTTGAAGGTAAGAAAGAAAATAACTCAAGTGGCGGTTACGGCCATCTTACTGTTACTGAAAACGACGGAACAGAAGTTGAATATGAAGTGGTGCTGAACGATGTACTCAAACCGGCCGATTTCTGATATTAGTGTTTAAACAGAAGTGATAATCTTAATGGCAGGGAATACTTTAATTGAACTATCGGAGTGTTCTCTGCCTTTTAAATTTTGATAATACAATGAATAACATAATTCTTACAGCTTTGTCTGTGTGTTTGTCTTTCTCGGTTTTTCCTTTATCATCTTCCGAGAATAAGACTTATAACACTACTGTCACAGTGGATTATGCCACTCAGAGATACCTGAATGATGTATCGGCACTTGACAGAGGTAAATATTTCAATATACACACATCTAAAGATTCTGATCCAGATGTCAGGAAATTTCTTGCAGATTACGGTGTAGGAATCGGCCGCTCTTTCTGGGGACCGTTCTCTTATTCATATGGCAAGACAAAAAAGGTTGGCGAATATCCTTTTTCAGAAAAGCCTTTGAACTACACTGATTTGAAGGAAACAAAACGATATGTCGCTACGGAACATGCCAACGCGCGTACCATACAATGGGGCATAGACCCAGTGAAGGCGGGTGCATGGGCTGCCGAATACTATTCCAAGCATGTGAAAGGGGCAGTTCCTGAATTTTTCGAACCCATTAACGAACCCTTTGTCCATGCACGCGACAAATGTTTCAATATGCATGGTCAGGAAATGAGGATGCTCATGGCAGATTTTTATGCACAGACAGGAAAGCATATTCACGCTGAGCCAAGTCTGAAAAAAATGAAAATCATTGGATATGCCGCGGCATATCCGGCTATGGAGTTGCGCGATTTCGACCATTGGAATAATACTATGAAGATGTTCATTGACCGTGCCGGGGAGTACATGGATGGCTTGTCGGTACATCTTTACGATGGAATAAACATAGTAGGCAAGAGTTCCCGCCGTTCGGGAAGTAATTCCGAAGCTATTCTCGACCTTATGGAAAACTACTCGTTCATCCGCTTGGGGAAAGTTCTTCCTCTTGCCGTAACCGAATATGGAGGAATAGACAACACTTCCAAAGGATATCATCCGATAGCCTCTGTACGAACTGTCGCTTCGTTCAATCATATACTGTTCAATCTTCTTGAACGCGAAGACAAGATGCTCATCTCAATACCCTTTGTTTCTGACAAGGCCGAATGGCATATAACGAAACAATATAATTTCGAACCATACGGAGCTGCTTTATTTGTTGCCAACAATCCTTACGACTTGAAGAATACCGCATGGAAACTGAACGACAAGAAATATTTCTTCAAGTTATGGAAGGATGTGAAAGGCGAACGTGTAGATATTGTTTCCGACAATCCGGACATACAGGTGGCAGCTTTTAAGGACGATGACAGGCTTTACATAGCTATCGACAATCTTGATGACTATACACATAAGGTAAACTTGAAAAACGTACTGAATTGGAAGGGTGTAGATAATGTTTCAGTGCGCTCTTTGAAGATGATTTTCGATAAAGGTATAGTTTATGATGAAAAGACGCTGAACTCTATGCCTCAAAGTATTGACATTATAAAAGATGAGACAATAATATTGTGTGCCGACATCAGCCGTAAAAAGTATTCAAACAGAATAGTTCGTACTAAATATTATAGCAACACTTATCTTCAGCCGGTGGAAGCCGGAAAACCAATTGTGTTTGATTTCGATGGTCTGAAACCGGGTACAGGAAGAGCTGTTCTGCGTATGTCAATAGGCAGGAAGCACGAGATGTCGAAGAAACCTGAAATAATGGTTAATGGCAAGAAAGTCGACATGCCCGACAATTGGAGAGGATATGACCAGACTGGCAGAGACGATTTCTTCGGTATGATAGAAATACCTTTCGACTACCGGTTAATCAGAAAAGGAAAAAATTCGGTGTCAGTAACATTCCCGGATAATGGAGGCCGTGTGGCTACTATGATTCTTCAGACTGAACGCTACGATAAGAAAGTGAGAAAATAATGTATCCACATCAGGACTGACAAGTTTCTGTGTCTAAAAGGAAAGAAATTATGAGCTATAAATATATTTTTCTGTTATCGGCATTTACCCTAGGTGTTCCTCCCGGTATTTATTGTCAGGAAAGGAACGAGGTGGTTGTCGACTATAATACCCGTCGCTTTTTGAGCGGTGTTTCAGAACTCGACCGTTCTAAATATTTCAATATTCATTCCACCTCCGATGATGATAAGGATGTAGGCAAGTTTCTTGCCGACTATCAGGTCGGTCTTGGAAGAAAGTTCTGGGGACCATACTCGTATGCGTATAACAAGACGCATGAGGTAGGCAAATATCCTCAGATGAAACCATACAGCGGAAATATTTCCGTAAAAAGATATATTGCCACAGAGCATCCCTATGTACAGCACATACAGGGCGGCATAGACGTTCAGGCTGCAGGTGCATGGTCGGCTGAGTATTATTCCAACAGCGAGCTGGTACCTGAGTTTTTTGAACCCCTCAATGAACCGTTCGTTCATGCAAATGATGCCGGTTTTACCGTTCAGGGACAGGCTATGCGCGAACTGATGGTCGATTTTTATGCTTCAATAGGTAAACATATACACAATAATCCGCGTCTTAACGGAAAGATGAAGGTGATAGGCTATGCCGCAGCCTACCCCGCCTGGGAGGATGGGAACTTCAATTACTGGAACACCCGCATGAAAATGTTCATCGATCGTGCAGGTGCATATATGGATGGATTCTCTGTACATCTTTATGATGGAATAAATGTAACCGGCACCGATACGAAACGTTCAGGAAGTAACTCCGAAGCAGTTCTTGATATGGTTGAGGCGTATTCCTATATTAAGTTCGGACATGTCAAGCCTCTTGCCATTTCCGAGTTTGGAGGTATTGACAACAGCAAGCCCGACGACAGCTATGATGACATAAGCAGTGTGCGGAGTGTTTCGTCGTTTAATCATTTTCTGTTTAATCTGATGGAACGTCAGGACAATTTGTTTATCTCAATACCTTTTGTCTCAGATAAGGCTGAGTGGCATATCACCGCTGCAAACAATTATACTTCATATAGTGCGGCACTGTTTATTCCCGACAATCCTCAGAATCTGAAGAATACCACATGGAGGCTTAATGACAAAAAATATTTCTTCGAACTCTGGAAGGATGTAAAAGGCGAACGTGTTGATATAACCAGCAGTAATCCTGATATTCAGGTACAGGCATTCAAGGATGGAGGCAGACTCTATATCGCCCTTGATAATCTTGATGATAACCCGCAGACTGTATATCTGAACAATAAGAATAGCTGGAAGGATGTATCGAATGTCACAAAGCGTTCTCTATATGTCAATTATAACGCAGGTATAGAATATACGGAACAGAATGTCCCGTCCATGCCTGAAAGCATCTCAATTGTCCCAAATCAGACCATAGTCCTTGTAGCAGATGTGTCTTCGTCAGCATTCACGAACTCCATAATCCGCAATAAATATTACAGCAGTGAGTATCTGAAACCGATTTCCGCCGGATCATCCCTTTCGTTCCCCTTCACAGGAATCGAGTCCGGTTCGGGCAGAGCAAGCTTGCGTATGTCGATAGGCCGTCCTGTCTCTGCTTCCAAGAAACCGGTGGTAAAGATTAATGGTACCGCTGTGAGTGTTCCCGACAACTGGAAAGGCTACGGCCAGAGCAACCGCAATATATTTTTCGGTATGATAGAAGTACCGTTCGACATACTGCTGCTGAAGAATGGCGATAATAATGTCGACATCACCTTTTCCGACGGAGGAGGTCACGTATCGTCCATGATACTGCAGGTTGAGAAATATACTGTCTCTACCTTGCAGAATGGAACCTTCAGCGAAGGACTTTCAGCATGGCAGCCATTGGGTAACTATGGTACGGTTTGCGTACAGACTGACAATGCAGGCAATAATGTAGCCTGTATATCTGGTCATGCAGGACTCATGCAGAGGGTTGACATGGAGAGTGGCAGGACTTATCGCTTCTCTGCTGATGTAAAGACCGAAGGAGCATGTAAGTTGAAAGTCATGCTACAGGATATGTCTACAGGAACGGTATATACAGAGGAATTTTCTTCTCCCGGCAATTATAAAGCCGTATCTTTCGATTTTAATTCTACAGTGAAAAAAGTAGTGTGTGCCATTGTGTGCGAAAGACAGAACGACGCGGCTTGGATTGATAATATAGTCTTATTACCACAAAACTGATTGTTATGAGGAATTTTATTAGCTTTTATGTACTGATAGTTCTCTGTTTCACAATAATCTCGTGTAAGGATGAAACAGAAATTTCCGACTTTGAAGTGTCTGAAGTGACTTTTGATACAAAGTTACGCGATGTCTTGACCCGGAAAGGATTTAATTTCAGCGAAAACGGAGAGCTGATTTGTGACAATCAAGTTCTCAATACCACTTCTTTGGACTTGAGTAGATGCGAACTTACATCTATTAGCGGTTTGAGGAGTTTTCCTTCGCTCGCAGATGTCAATCTTGAGTGTAACAGTTTTTCTATATTCGACTTTGCTGACCTGCCCGAAGGAATAAAATCGGTAGCTTTACGCGGCAATGACGGCATAACTTCGTATCTCAATCTTATTTCAACCGATGGCACTACGGTGCTTTGTAAAAGTCTTACAAATCTGAAACTTCCTTACTTTGCAAAATGGAATACAGATGTCATACCTGCATTCTATAAAGCCATGACGGACAAATGTCTTGTCGTGATGTCGGACGAGGATGGAAATTACACTGAATATACAGTAAACCGAAGAGTACCGGATCCTTTGCTCCGTTCATATCTTTACAGAAACTTCCCGTCGGTGTTTGTCTCATCGTTGGAGATTGATGTCACGAAGAGGATAACCGAAGGGAACGACCTCATTTTCCTGTCGCAGACAGCTAACCTTGAGGGTGTGGAGTATATATTGTCAAATCCCGGTTTCAGAGGAAAAGTAGACATTTCGGGAGTGAAGTCCAAGCATTATTCCATGTCGTATGTCAAGCCGTCTTCGGGAGTTTCAGTATTTTCAATCTCTAATATTGATACACCTTTGGGAATGGATTTAAGTTCCGCATCATCATTGAAAGTACTTAGGGTGGAGAATAACAGTTCGCTTCAATTGGTAGTTGTTCCTTCTGTTATACTTAATGATGATGTTTCCGAAACTTCAATATTCGACAGTGAAATCCATATATCCGGTTGTTCTTCATTGGAGCGTGTCTCTCTTCAGGGCAGCAAAGGCGGCAATATGATAGGAAAATTGCACTTCGCAGATCTTCCGGCACTCGATTATCTTGATGTGTCAGCGGTGGAAGCTGTAAATACAGTCGTTCTGACTGACGTAAATCCAGGTATTGGCAGTATACTCCTCCCATCTGAGCTTACAGCGTTTCTTGACGGGACAGGACGTTTTTCGCCTACATCACAGATAGCTCTGTGTATAAATCATCCCAAGGTCTCTTCATTTATGGAGTATTGTAAAAATGTTGCAGATATTATTGATGTGAGCTTTTTTTATAAATAGATTTTGTTAACATTGTTTAGCGTGTTTATACCTATTTTTGAAATATGTGTTCTGTGAAGAACACATATTTTTTTCTTCGTTTTTTACTTGTTTTAAATGCGACCGCATTTTTTTCCTACTGCTTTTTCTTCATTTTATGGCGTGTAAATATATAGGTTCTGTATTCGCCATCGTTTACTGAAAATCTTTGCACCTTGTTTGTAATATATTTATATACAAGATGTTAAGTTTTTTACCCCTTGCCAAGACTTTACTGATTTTTACTGAAAGATACAACCCCGTCCGATACCTCATAATTTTGCATCAGACGAAAGTCAGAAACGTAATCATTAAAATGAAATATTATGAACACAGAATGTCTACTGTTAAAATCGGTTAAATTATTTCCCCTGCTGCTGTTCAGTCTGTGCAGTAGTTTCAATGCCTCTTCGCAGACTGTATACAAGTCGGAAATCAATGAATTGAGAGTATCCGGTTATATCAGATCAGGATTTGCAAGAGAAGTAGGTGGTAAAATACCGGAAGGATTATCCGTCTGAACAACATACTTAGCACAGACGAGATAATATGGTTCGGAAAGAGATTCTATGACAGATACGCAATCCACATGCTCGACAGTTAGTGGTTGAATCCGAGGCAGAAAACCATAGATCTCGATATGGAAAACATATTGCCGGAGTCGAGGACTGAGGGTACGGACGTAAAGTGGGGTATATGGCGGTTTGAAAAGTTATTCTTATGTAAATTAGCCGGTAATACGGTATTATTCTTCTGTCGGGTTTTATATATCGTAAAAACACATGGTTTCATGAGTGAAATAATTGTGTTTCAGGGAGTGGTAGAATTTTACCCCACCTTTTACGATGTAAATCCCCCTTAATGCTTTCATGAAACTTATATACTTTTGTCGTGTAACAAAAAATCTAAAACGACAAAGTTTATGAGAAAAACAGTATTGTATTTATCTGCTGCATCTTTATTCCTGTCATCTTATACATTAAAAAATGATAAGGAATATTCTTTGGCTGAAGAGCATATAAAAAATTTGCCTGAGGCTCCTGAGGGTTATAAATGGGTAGTTAACGAAGATTATACTGATGAATTCAATGGTAAACGTCTTAATGCCGCTAAATGGCATGCTAAAAGTCCTTATTGGACTAACGGTCGGCCGCCTGCAACTTTCAAGGCAGAGAATGTTAGTGTCAAGAAAGGTTGTCTTCGTATAATCAATACCGTTTTGTCGCCAACAGAAGGACTTGATGGAAAGCCGGGCGATAAATATCGTCTTGCCGGTGGAGCGGTTGCTTCTGTAAAGAACCAGGCACATTATGGGTATTATGAAACAAGGATGAAGGCTTCGCTCACTACCATGTCGTCTACTTTTTGGCTTTCCAACCGCCCGGTAATGAAGGAAATAATGAAAGGCGGCAAGAAGATAAAGACATGGAGCAGTCAGGAACTTGATATTATAGAAACAATGGGTATAATAAGAAGTGTCAACCCTGATAATCCGTGGAACAAGACATGGAATATGCAGATGAACAGTAATACTCACTATTGGTATCAGGAACAAGGAGGCAAACGTACTGACAATACGGCGAAACGTTCGGATGTGGTTTCGTATATGACAGACCCATCGGCAGAAGATTTCCATACTTACGGTTGTTGGTGGGTGGATGCAAATACCGTGAAATTCTATTATGACGGAAAGTATATGTACACTATCAAGCCTACAACAAAATATACAGATACTCCGTTTGACCGACCTATGTTCATACATATAGTTACTGAAACATACGATTGGGAAAAACAAGTACCTACAGCTGAGGACTTGAAGGATAAGGACAAAAGTACTACTTATTATGACTGGGTCAGGGCTTATAAGTTGGTTCCAATAGAAGAGTGATTTTAATAGATACAACATAATACTTAAATTAAAAACCTTAGAAAAAATGAAAAAAGAAATTTTAGCAATGATGGCTTGCGGAATGATGATGACTTCTGCATACGCTCAGGAAATTAAGAACGGTGATTTTGAGTCAGGTGACTTGACATCATGGAATGTCTGGGAAAAGAAAGATAACAAAATAGTTGATGCGAAAAAGGCACATTCAGGCAACTATGCTGTTGAGGTGAAGGTTGGTATGTGGCAGGCTGTAAACATCAGCTATGAAACTGGAGCAGAATATCAGATTTCAGCTTATACCAAATACAGTTGGGGTGACAAACCTAACTTCAGGATTGAGTACTATAATCCGGATTCAAAGAAACTGGAAGAAATTGCCACTGCTGAGGTCAAGAAAGACCGTAAGAATTACAATCTTACAACAGTTAAATTCAAATTGCAGGAAAATGGTTTTGTATATCGTTTCACAGCTGTTCCGGGTTCAGGTAATGGTGGATGCTTCCTGCTTGATGATGTCAAGATAGAAAAGGTTAAATAACATTGTTTGAGGGTTTAGTTATAAGATTAGGTAATTAGATTTAGTTGTTGATTTATTTATTGTGATTGTAATCTGGCAAATCGGAAAAATATGTTCTAAATAAATAACATATTTTTCTGATTCCGGATTGAAAAAGGTAGATTGATTTGTTTTCATGGTAATAAGGCATATTCAGGGTTTCCTCTTATGCCTTTTGAATATTGAAAATTTTGTTTGGCGCTTAAATAACATTTTATTATGGTTGATATAAAACCACGGATTCTGTCAGTATACAACCTTTTCATACTTCTTTTTATACAGTTTACGGCAATCTCGTGTGATAAGGATGATGATGGCGTAGGTGGAGGTGATGGAACACCGGCTGAGGAGATAAAAATTGAATATGTAGTGTTCAAGGATGGGCAGACTGACAACAAACCTGTCAGTTATATAGAATTACCATATAGTGGCACTGTGGAGTTGGGTATTAATATAACCAAGGATAATCTCCCTTATACCGGTTACAAGTCAATAGTTTGGGGAACTTCTTTCCCTGATGTGTTGATGATTACACCATCGGACGATAAAATGAGATGTACGGTCGTGGCAATCGACGGGGGCAGAGATTCTAATATCGGTGCTTCTGTAGATACGGGTAATGGAATAAAAAGTGCGGTATGCCGAATATCAATACCTCCCGGAATTGTAGATGGCGGTCATGATGATTTTGAAGATGACGGTACTGAATGGAAACCTGATCCTAAAGAATAAGAATATGAATAACAAGTGATGTGATTTTTTATTATTGAAACTGTTTAACAAATAATTTATGTCATGAAAAATACGATGCTATTTTGTGGAGCGGCTTTGATGAGTATTGCAATGCTCCAGTCTTGTACAAAAGACGAACTGTCGAATGTAAATGCAGTCAGTGGTCCTCAGGATATGACTTTTGTTGCCGGTACGCCTTCAAGCCGTAGTTCGTTGCAGAATGGAACAACGGTGTGGTGGACAACAGGAGATGCAATCAATATCTTTTCAGGCCAAGAAAATAACAAGTTTACTACCGCTACAGGTGGTAGCACAGTTACAACGTTTACAGGTAAGGCTACACCTAACAATTCGTATACAGCTCTTTATCCTTATAATGCCGAAGCTGTGTGTCTTGAAGGTGTCGTAACTACTACACTGCCATCTGAACAGACAGCTCCGGCTTGGGGATTCGATGCAAATGCAAATATATCTTATGCTACTGCAACAGATAATAACAAATCTTTAACTTTCCAGAATACTTGTGGATTGGTTAAGTTTAAAAATAATCTTACTGACCTTACAGGTATTAAACTTACTGCTGGTGGTGATGTAAAGATTGCAGGGAACGTAAAAATTGATGCTTCAGCAAACCTGACAGTGGAATCCGGTTCTAATGTTATAACTCTAACCGCTAAAGAGGGAACATTTGTTGGTCCTAATGAACAAAATAAAAATGCCAAGGAATACTCAATGGTTGTAGCTCCGGTGACATTTACCGATGGATTTACTTTGGAACTTACAAGAAATTCTGGTACTAAAACTTATAACTTCAGTGGTGAAAACCTTATAGTTACTAAAGGACAGATTGTAACGATAGTATTGAATGATGATCAAGGAGGCGGTGAACCTCCTGTAGATTTGGAAAAACAAACTACTGTTGCCGTTTCTTCAGCTAAAGAAATTGTTCCTGATCAGACAACAGGTAATGACCGAATTGAACTTACACTCGATAAGGAAGTTTCTGGAACATTCACTGATGCTGTTAACAAAGCATTTACCATAACAGTAGCAGGAAAAACAATTCCTGTTGCTTCCGGTTCTGTGAATGGAACTACTATGACTCTTATTCTTGGTGATAAGATTTATAGTAATGACGCAAATATTAGCGTAAGTTATAACACTGATTATGCTGTTAGTGCTTTGACTGCTAAAAACGAAAACAACGAAGATGCTAATATCAAGATTGAATCTGCCAATGTTGCTTTGACTCATGCAGATGCTTTTGATTTTAACTTCGCTAACATAGATGCAGTTAAGGAATATCTTGCAGAAGGAGTTGCCGAAAAAATTAATGCAAGTGGAGAATTGGAAATTGTTCCAGCAGATAATCAATTCCCAGTTACTAAATCAATGTCATTCCGTGATGGTTGTACTTACAAATTTACTTATACATACGCATCTAACGACTGTGCAACAACATTCAGATTGGGAGCATCTGATAAATATAAATTCTGGATTGGAAGAAATACCGGAAGTGGAACCTATACAAATACATTCACAATCAGTAGTTCTACTTCTGCTGAAACTCCAGCTTCAAGAGCAGATGGTTCACTTGTGTGGCCGGTTCTTGAGAACGTTATTTTAACTGTACAGACTAATGTCCCTGGTGGTACTGATGCTACTGGAACCGCTAAAATCACTTCTTTTAAGATTGAAGAAATTACAGAAAGACCAAGTACAGGAGCAGATGCAAGTTTTGACTCTACAACAGAAGGTTTCAACAACGGAGCAGAATGGACTCCTAACAAATAAATATAATAATACAATTATTCGTGAAATGAGGGAGGAATATATATTCTTCCCCATTTCGTTTTAGAAAATGTAAACAATATCACAAAGATGAACTGTTATAGATACTACTGGATGTTATACATCCTTATAGCCGTTTTACCTTCATTTTCCTTCGCAAAAAAAACTGATGCTCAGCAAGTTAGAGAGATGATTGAACAAGTGAACGATGCCTGGCAGAAAAATCATGCCCCCGAAGCAAGGTCTTTCTGGGATTATGCGGCATATCACACCGGTAATATGGAAGCCTATTTCCTTACTGGGAAAGAAGAATACAGAAAGTATTCGGAGGCATGGGCTGAGTATAACCAGTGGATGGGTGCGAAAAGCAACAACAAATCTGAATGGAAGTATAAATACGGGGTAAAGGATGATTATGTGCTGTTCGGCGATTATCAGGTGTGCTTCCAGACTTATGCGGACTTGTATAACATCATGCCGGAGAATTATAAAATCAAGCGTGCACGCGAAGTCATGGAGTACCAGATGAGCACACCGCGTAAGGATTACTGGTGGTGGAGCGACGGACTTTATATGGTGATGCCGGTAATGACGAAGATGTATAAGATTACGCATAATCACCGGTATCTTAAGAAACTGTATGAATATCTTTGTACGTCGGACTCAATAATGTATGATGAGGAGGAAGGACTCTATTATCGCGACGCAAAATATGTTTATCCCAAGCATAAGAGTCTGAACGGAAAGAAGGATTTCTGGGCAAGAGGCGACGGATGGGTGCTTGCCGCTCTGGCAAAGGTGCTGAAGGACCTGCCGGAGGGTTATGAGCATCTGTCTTTTTTCGAGGATAAGTTTGTGCGTATGGCAAAGGCGGTTGCATGTCTGCAGCAGCCGGAGGGCTACTGGACAAGAAGTATGATGGATCCGGAACATGCTCCGGGACCGGAAACAAGCGGTACCGCTTTCTTCACTTACGGTATGCTTTGGGGGATAAACAACGGTTATCTTGACAAGGATGAATTTATGCCTGTAGTGGAGAAAGCATGGAAATATCTTACCAAGACTGCACTGCAGAAAGACTGGTCGGTGGGTTATGTCCAGCCAATCGGTGAAAAGGCTATTCCGGGACAGGTGGTTGACGCCAAGTCGACTGCCAACTTTGGGGTAGGCGCATTCCTTCTTGCCGCTTGCGAGTATGTGCGTTATCTCGAGGCAAACAACAACGAGACAAGAAAATACTGGACGGATATGGCTTACAGGATGGCTGCTCCTGTGTTGAGCAATATGGCGAAAGGGGAACTACAGAAAAATATGATTCTTGAGGTAAGTCCAAACTGGGATAACCGTAACAAGAAGGTTGCATATATGGAAACTTTCGGACGTCTCATGGCCGGTATAGCTCCATGGTTGAGCCTGCCTGACGATGATACAGCAGAAGGACAGCAGCGCAAGCAACTGAAAGAATGGGCATTGAAGAGTTATGCAAATGCGGTGGACCCTAATAGTCCGGATTATCTGTTGTGGAACGGTCATGGTCAGGCACTGGTTGATGCTGCCTATATTGCGGAAAGTTTCCTGCGCGCGTTCGACCAGCTGTGGAAACCGCTGGACCAGACAACAAAGGAACGCTACATAAAAGAGTTCAAAGGTCTCCGACGCATTGACCCTCCTTACACTAACTGGCTGCTGTTCTCGGCCACCATTGAAAGCTTCCTTGCCAAAATTGATGCCGGACAGGATACATATCGTATAAATTCTACTTTCCGCAAGGTGGAGGAATGGTATGTAGGCGACGGATGGTACGCAGACGGACAGCACTTTGCATTCGATTATTATAGCAGTTATGTGTTCCATCCTATGTATCTCGAATCTATACATGCAATAATGGAATCGGGCGTGAGGACACGTTTCGACTATCGCAAGTACTATGACAGGGCATTGATGAGGGCACAGAGGTTCGCCATGATTCTGGAGCGTTTCATATCTCCTGAAGGAACATTCCCTGTTTTCGGACGCTCTATACCTTACCGTATGGCAACAATGCAGCCACTGGCTCTTATAGCATGGTATAATGAGTTGCCGGCGGGAGTATCGAAAGCACAGGTGAGATGTGCGCTGACAGCGTGTATGAAACGTATGTTCAAGTCGGGCAATAACTTTAATGAGGGCGGATTCCTCACCATAGGATTCTGCGGACATCAGACTGGCATTTCGAATCATTATACAAACAATGGCAGCCTGTATATGACTACACTTGCATTCCTTCCGTTGGGATTGCCTGCCTCTGACCCGTTCTGGACTGATGCCGACCAACCTTGGACTTCTGTTAAGGCATGGGGAGAAATGGAGTTCCCGATAGACCACCGATGGGGGGATACAATCAGGACATGGGATTTATATTAATTTACTAAATATTTGCAACAATGAAATATTCTACTATTATTACTAAAACCATTTGCTTGAGTGTTCCGTTCTTCGCTTTGTCATGTGAAGACCCTCAGGAAGAGTTCTCATATATTCCGCCTGAGGTTATTTACTCACAACCGGGGAATGTGGAGGACTATAATACTCCCGGCGACAATGCAGGCGATAATGACGATGATGATGTGGAACTGCAACTGCCTGTTCCCGGTCCTGCTGAAACCTATCCTAATAGCACCAAGCAGTATCAACCGATAATTGTCGAGTATGCGGAAAAACCTGACAAGGCTTTTATAGAGGCAAAGACAAGGATATTGCCATACCTGGTTGGTTATGAACAGCAGACAAAAACACAGGATGAGTATTTGCAAAGCGTGAATAAATATGGCTCATACGCAAAAGGGCAAAAATTCAAGGCTACCGGACGGTTCAGGGTTGAGAAAAACTCAAATGGAAGAAGTTGGATAGTCGACCCCGAAGGTTATCCATATTATGTAAGGGGTATCGCCTCATTCAGAATGGATGGCAACAGCTCAGCTTTCGGCAAGCTTTACAGTTCAGTAGATGACTGGGTGGCAAAGTCGCAGAAACAATTCTCTGAAATAGGATTTCATAGTGTCTGCGCTTTCGGTAAGGAAGAAGGCGACAAGGCTGTAAATGATTATAATAAATCGGCTTCAAGTCCTCTGACACAGGCTCCTTCCTTTTCATTCCTTGCAGAGTTCAAGAATAGCAAGGGAATTAGCTATCCGGGGCAGAACGTGAATCTTAAGATAGGTCTTGTGTTTTATGATGGATGGGATGAATGGTGCAAGGAGTATCTCAATTCGGATGCTTTCGGCATGTTCAGAAACAACCCGGATGTGTTGGGATTCTTCTCGGATAATGAGATAGACTTCTCTACATGGGGAAACAGGCTGCTCGACAGATTCCTGAAAATTTCAAACAAGCAGGATCCTGCTTATATTGCAGCCGCCAAGTTTATGACGGATAAGGACAAGAGTGCAAATGTTTCTGATGTAACGGATGAACTGAACAATGAGTTTGCCGGTATTTGTGCGGAAAAATATTATTCTGCCATAAAGAATGCGGTTAAGGCATCGAAGGACCCTGAATTGCTTTATCTGGGTTCACGCCTGCACAGCCTTCCTAAATACAACAGTTATATAATTAAGGCAGCGGGAAAATATTGTGATGTCATTTCCATAAATTATTATAGTAAATGGTCGCCTGAAAAAGGCTACATGGATGGCTGGAAGAACCAGGCGGGCGGTACTCCTTTCATGGTAACGGAATTCTATACCAAGGGTGAGGATACTAAGCTTGACAACTCAAGTGGAGCCGGTTTCGTGGTACGCGACCAGCAAAACCGTGGATTCGCTTACCAGCATTTTACCTTGGGACTGCTCGAAGCCAAGAATTGTGTAGGATGGGTTTTCTTCAAGTATCTGGATGATGAGGATTGCAATAAAGGTATGCTCGATTATAACTATAAACCTTATACATCATTGACCAAATACATGTCGGATATTAACTGGAATGTTTATAATCTTATAGATTATTTCGACAAATAAATCCATAATAATAATTTAAAACCGATTTTCTACTGCTCTGAGTATGATACATATATTATCATTGGATACCTGTAAGTATAAAAAGCGACTGTTAATTCCAGTATTTATATTTTTGTCAGCAAATGTTCAGGCTCAGCTTCATTTCAGTACTACTCTACAGAACATGATTCTATGGCGTGGCATTGAAGTGGCCGACGGACTGATTCTCTCGTCCGATTTGTCGGTTTCCGACCCATCGGGGAGGTTTACCGTCGGTTTCCTTGGCGGATCGAACACCAGGGGGAGTTATAAGGAGCTGAGCCAGTATATAATATATACTCATGGCAGGTTTCAGATTAAGGCTATAGATACATATAATTTCTCGCCGGGGGCTACATATAATAATAAGGAGTTCTTCAACTATAAGCCTGATGAGACGGGACGTTTTATAGACCTTATGCTCAATTATACGGGCGACAGGAAATTTCCGCTGGAGTTGAGCCTCTCTACACTTGTTTACGGTCGCGACAGGGATCTGGACAACAGCAAGAACATATACTCCAGTTTCGTATATGTGGGCTATACCATCTCATCTATCAGAACGAAAAGCTAAGGGTCGGTCCTGGTATTGGAACAGCTTTCGCATTAAGAAATTCAAGAAATGAAAGTGGGGAAATGGTGAACAGAACCATGTATGCCGAATCGGCAGGAATTACTCAGGTGTCCTTGAATGTAATTTATAAACTTCGGGTAATGAAATATGAAATCCCGTTGACGGTGATGACGTATTGGAATCCGAAATCCAACCAGGGATTTTTCTACACAGGAATGCAGTTCAATCTGTTTTGATTTTTATAGAGTTTGGGGTGACTTTTTATCTCCTTCATGAGGGGTAAAAATGTCGAAAAAGAGGGGGTATAATATCCCCTCTTTCTTTTTTAAAAATCTCCTCTATTGTTTTGATGGATACTTCATACTTTAGCATCATCGAAAATATAAAGAAAGTGAAATGTAATACTAACATAATAATATTAATAATATCATGAAGACAGAAGGATATAAAGTGAAAAGTTATTCTCAGCCAGTGAAAAGATATTGTCAGACTTTGAGTCTGCGTGACAATCCGGAATTGATTGAAGCCTACAGGAAGGCTCACAGTAAGGAAGAGTCATGGCCTGAGATACGTGCCGGAATACGTGAAGTGGGAATTCTGGAAATGGAAATATACATATTGGGGTCTAAACTTTTTATGATAGTGGAAACTCCTCTGAATTTTGACTGGGATAAAGCAATGGCAAAGCTTGCCACTCTGCCTCGTCAGGCCGAATGGGAGGAATATGTGGCAAAATTTCAGCAGTGTGCCGAGGGAGCCACATCGGACGAGAAATGGCAGATGATGGAACGTATGTTCTATCTGTATGAATAATAAATAGAGTAAAAAATTAACCTTTAAATTCTTTTTCAAAATGGAATATCGTGAATTGGGAAAGACAGGACTGAAAGTGCCTGTATTGAGTTATGGTGCATCTTCGTTGGGTGGAGTTTTTCATTCTATTAAAGAAAGTGAGGCTATACAGTCTGTTTTTACAGCAGTAGAACATGGACTGAACTTTATTGATGTTTCTCCATATTACGGACATTATAAGGCAGAAACAGTACTGGGTAAGGCTCTTAAGGAGTTGCCAAGAGAATCGTTCATACTTTCAACCAAGGTGGGACGTTATGGCAAGGATGGTGTTAATACATGGGACTACTCGGGCAAGCGCGCACAGGAAAGTGTATACGAAAGTATGGAACGTCTGAATATAGATCATATTGACCTTATCAATGTTCACGATGTTGAGTTTTCGGATATGAACCAGGTGGTGAACGAAACATTGCCTGCTCTGGTGGAACTGAAGGAGAAAGGCCTGGTGGGTCATGTGGGTATAACCGACCTTCAGCTTGAAAACCTGAAATGGGTTATTGACCATGCAGCTCCGGACACAGTTGAGGCGGTGCTTAATTTCTGTCACTATTCGCTTAACGATGACAAACTTGTTGACTTCCTCGATTATTTCGATGAAAAGGGTGTAGGGGTGATAAACGCTTCACCATTTGGTATGGGACTTCTCACACAGAGAGGTGTTCCTGAATGGCATCCAGCCCCAAAATCACTGATTGAGGCATGTGCAAAGGCTGCGAAGTTTTGTAAGGAACAGGGATATCCTATTGAGAAGCTTGCAGTACAGTTCTCTGTTAGTAACCCAAGAATACCTACAACACTGTTCAGTTCGGCAAAATCAGAATCTGTACTTCAGAATATTAAATACATTGAGGAACCTATCGACTGGAGTCTTGTGGAAAAGGTTAAGGAGATAATAGGTGATCAACAAAGAGTAAGTTGGGCAAATTCATAAATACTGTTGCTATGGATTATACAATAATTGACGCTCACTCACATCTGTGGCTTTATCAGGATACTGAAGTAGATGGCCTGAAAATAAAAACTACAGAGAATGGTCAATCATTGTTTATGGGGGAGGTGAGACAAATGCTTCCTCCCTTTATGATTGACGGAAGAAATACGGCAGAGGTTTTCCTGGCAAATATGAACTATGCCCAGGTTGGAGGAGCTGTTGTTACTCAGGAGTATATCGATGGTATACAGAATGACTATCTACTAGAGGTCATGACAAATTATCCCGACAGGTTTTTTGTGTGCGGTATGTGTGAATTCAGGAAGCAGGGTTACTTTAATCAGACTGTTGAACTTATAGACAAAGGGTTTAAGGCCATAAAGATTCCAGGACACCGTCTGCAGCTAAAGGACGGAAGGGTGATGCTCAATTCGGACGAAATGATGAAGATGTTTCATTTGATGGAAGATAAAGGAGTGATTCTTTCCATAGATATGATAGAGGGAGACCTTCAGGTTGGCGAGATGGAAGAAATCATTTCAGAATGTCCGGGTTTGAAAATAGCCATCGGTCATTTCGGCATGGTTACAAAACCGGACTGGAAGAAGCAGATAATGCTTGCCCGCCATAAAAATGTAATGATTGAGTCTGGCGGTATCACATGGCTGTTCAATGACGAGTTCTATCCGTTCAACGGTGCTATAAGGGCTATCAACGAAGCTGCCGACCTTGTCGGTTTCGAGAAACTGATGTGGGGTTCCGACTATCCGCGCACAATTACAGCCATCACCTACAAAATGTCGTACGACTTTGTGATTAAATCAAAAGAATTGGAAGAGAGAAGCAAAAAACTTTTCTTGGGCGAGAACGCGAAAGCCTTTTACGGTTTCAAGAATCTGCCTGAGTTACCTTATATTAAAAACATGTCAGAATGAAAAACAAATATTTTATACCGCTTTTACTGATATTCAGCTTGTTCTTCATGTGGGCTATCAGCAGTAATCTGTTGCCTACAATGATCAGGCAGTTGATGAAAACCTGTGAACTGAATGCTTTCGAGGCCTCGTTCACTGAATCTGCCTATTGGCTGGCCTACTTCCTGTTTCCCATACCGATAGCAATGTTCATGAAACGTTTCAGCTATAAGTCGGGTATAATAGTCGGTCTCATTCTTGCTGCTATCGGAGGTCTGCTTTTCTTCCCTGCAGCTGAGATAAAGGAATACTGGGCATATCTTGTAATCTTCTTTATTATGGCAACGGGAATGTGCTTTCTTGAGACGGCTGCCAATCCGTATGTGACAGCTTTGGGTACACATGACACGGCTTCGCGAAGATTGAATCTTGCACAGTCGTTCAACGGTCTTGGTGCTTTCATCTCCGCAATGTTTCTGAGCAAGCTTATACTTACCGGACAGAACTATACGCGCGAAACGCTGCCTGCCGACTTCCCGGGAGGCTGGGAAGGATTTATCCAGATGGAGACAGACTCCATGAAGATGCCTTATCTGGTTCTTGCCGTGTTACTCATCATTCTTGCAGTAGTGTTTACACTGTGTAAACTTCCAGACATAGATAACGAAGAATCGCACGGAGAGAAGGGCAAGCTTATCAATTTTGCAGTGTTGAAACGCAAGCATCTGAGATGGGGAGTCATCGCACAGTTCTTCTATAACGGAGGGCAGACAGCCATCAACAGCCTGTTCCTGGTTTACTGCTGCATGTATGCAGGTCTGTCGGAGGATGAGGCGACCACATTCTTCGGACTGTATATGCTGGCTTTCCTTGGCGGCAGATGGATAGGTACTATGCTAATGTCGAAATTCAGACCTCAGGATATGCTGCTTACATACGCTATAGTAAATATCATACTGTGTGGAGTAATTATTATGTTCGGTGGTATGACAGGACTTTATGCCATGCTTGCAGTGTCGTTTTTCATGTCAATCATGTATCCTACCCAATTCTCACTTGCTCTACGCGACCTCGGCGAGGACACCAAGAGTGGTTCGGCATTCCTTGTAATGGCTATTATAGGTAATGCATGTATCCCTCAGTTTACCGCATTTGTGATGAATCATAACGCGGATTTCTATCAGGTGGCATATATAATACCTCTGATATGTTTCTTCTTTACAGCATATTATGGCTGGAAAGGTTATAAGATAGAGAAAAAACATCATTAAAATAATACAATAACAAATTTAAATAAATACATAGATTATGAAAGCTGTTCAAATTACTGAAGCCGGAAAGGTTCAAGTAGCTGATATAGTTAAACCAACACTTGGAGTCGGAGAAATTTTACTTCGTATCAAATATGTCGGATTCTGTGGTTCCGACCTTAATACTTACCTTGGAAGAAATCCTATGGTCAAGATGCCTGTTATCCCGGGACATGAAGTGGGTGCTGTGATAGAGGAAATAGGCGAAGGCGTTCCTGTCGGTTTCGAGAAGGGAATGAACGTGACTGTAAATCCATATACCAACTGCGGAAAGTGTGCCTCATGCCGCAACGGACGTGTCAATGCCTGCGAACACAACGAGACTTTGGGCGTTCAGCGTAACGGTTCGATGCAGGAGTTCCTTGTCCTCCCTTGGACAAAGGTTATTCCGGCTGCCGGCCTCTCGGATAAGGAATGTGCATTGATTGAGCCTATGAGCGTAGGTTTCCATGCCGTCTCAAGAGCACAGGTAACTGACATTGATACTGTGGCCGTGATAGGTTGCGGAATGATTGGACTTGGTGCCATAGTAAGGGCATCGCTTCGTGGAGCAAGAGTAATAGCCATGGATATTGATGACGAGAAACTTGAACTGGCAAAACGTCTCGGTGCATCGATGGTTATCAATTCTAAGACAGAAAATGTGGTTGAAAGAGTAAGGGAACTTACTGACGGTTATATGGCTGATGTGGTGATAGAAGCTGTGGGCAGTCCTGTCACATACGTAACTGCCATTGATATTGTTGCTTTCACAGGTCGTGTGGCATGTATAGGCTATGCCAAGAGTGAAGTGGCTTTCCAGACAAAATATTTTGTTCAGAAGGAACTCGACATACGCGGTTCGCGCAATGCAATGCCTGAGGATTTCCGTGCCGTGATACATTATCTTCAGAATGGAAATTGCCCGATGAACGCACTTATCTCTGCCGTAGTGAAACCTGAAGAGGCAGGTGAGGCTCTGCAGAAATGGTCGGAAAATCCAGGTAAGGTATTCAGAATGTTGGTTGAATTTTAATTTTATCAATTTTAATTTTTGACATTACAATGAAAGCTTTAAATAATAAGACTGCAGTAAAGGCAGTACGTCCGGAACGTATCATACAGTTTGGTGAAGGCAATTTCCTTCGTGCGTTCGTTGACTGGATTATCTCGAATATGAATGAAAAGACAGATTTCAACAGCAGTGTTGTTGTGGTGCAACCTATAGATAAAGGTATGGTTGATGCCCTCAATGCTCAGGACTGTCTTTATCATGTCAATCTTCAGGGACTTAACAATGGCGAGGTGGTGAACTCATTCAGAATGATTGATGTCATCAGCCGTGCCCTGAATCCATATAGCCAGTATAATGATTTCATGGCACTGGCAGAACAGCCTGAGATGAGATTCGTAATCTCGAACACTACTGAAGCAGGTATCAACTTCGATCCGTCGTGCAAGCTCGAAGATGCTCCTGCAAACTCTTATCCGGGCAAGCTGACACAGTTGCTTTATCACAGATTCAAACATTTCAACGGCGACAAGTCGAAAGGACTTATCATCTTCCCATGCGAGCTTATCTTCCTCAACGGTCACAAACTGAAGGAAACAATCTATCAGTATATTGAATTGTGGAACCTTGGTGAAGAGTTCAAGTCATGGTTTGAAACAGTATGTGGTGTATATGCCACACTGGTGGACCGCATCGTACCGGGATTCCCTCGTAAAGACATAGATAACATAAAAACTAAACTAGACTTTGATGACAATTTAGTTGTACAGGGTGAGGCTTTTCACCTGTGGGTAATCGAAGCACCGGAATCGGTTGCCGAAGAATTTCCTGCAAACAAGGCGGGGCTGAACGTTCTGTTCGTCCCGTCGGAGGAGCCATATCATGAACGCAAGGTGACTCTCCTGAACGGTCCTCACACTGTATTGTCGCCGGTGGCATTCCTTTCGGGCGTCAATATCGTGAGAGATGCTTGCCGGCATGAGGTGATAGGTAAGTTCATCAAACGTGTGATGTTCGACGAGCTGATGGAAACCCTTAACTTACCGAAAGAAGAACTTAAGAAGTTTGCAGATGACGTTCTTGAACGTTTCAACAATCCTTTCGTGGATCATCAGGTGACATCAATCATGCTTAACTCATTCCCTAAGTATGCCACACGCGACCTTCCGGGAGTGAAGGAATATCTGAAACGCAAGGGTGTTCTTCCTGAAGGACTCGTCCTCGGTCTTGCAGCCATCATAGTATACTACAAAGGTGGAAAGCGTGCCGATGGTGTAGAGATAGTTCCTAACGATGCACAGGAAATCATGGCGATGCTTACAAGTTTGTGGAACGATGGCTCGGTAGAAAATCTTGTGAAGACAGTTCTCGCCGATACTTCCATTTGGGGTGAAGACCTTAATACTATCTCGGGACTGGCAGACCGTGTAATTTACTATATCAACAAAATCCAGAGCGAAGGAATGCTTCAGACAGTAAAAGACCTTGTAGGTTGATACTTCTACCTGTATTCTTCAATTTATAAATGTTAGTTTGTTATGACTGAATATATCCAGATAAACCCTGCGGACAATGTGGCTGTGGCACTGCACCCATTGTCCAAAGGGACTGTAATAGAGGTGAACGGCAATTCCATAGAATTAATGGAGGATATACCTGCCGGTCATAAGATTGCCCTGAAGGATTTTGCAGAAGGTGATATGGTGATAAAATACGGTTTCCCCATATCGCACGCTGTAAAGGAAGTCAGGAAAGGACATCTGCTGAACGAGAAAACCGTCAAGACGAACCTTTCCGGTCTGAGTACATACACTTACACTCCGAAGTTCGAGAAACAGACATTCACGAACGAGAACCGTACATTCAAAGGGTATTTGCGTGCTAACGGAGAAGCCGGCATACGTAATGAGATATGGATTATCCCTACGGTGGGTTGCGTGAACGGAATAGTAAACCAGTTGGCCGAGCAGCTTCGCAAGGAAACAGGTTGCGAGGGGGTTGACTCCATTATATCTTTCCCTCATAACTACGGATGCTCGCAGTTGGGTGACGACCATGAGAACACCCGTAAGATATTGCGTGACATGGCCCTTCATCCCAATGCCGGAGCTGTCCTTGTCGTAGGTCTTGGCTGTGAGAACAACCAGCCTGATGCCTTTCGTGAGTTTATAGGTGACTATGATACCCAAAGGATCCGTTTCCTTGTTTCTCAGAAAGTAGATGATGAGATAGAAGAGGGTATGAAACTTCTCCGTGAGATGTATGCCATAGCCAGGGAAGACAAGCGGACTGATGTCCCCCTGTCAAAACTGCGTATAGGACTCAAGTGCGGCGGGTCTGATGGACTGTCCGGTATCACGGCCAATCCGATGCTTGGGGTGTTCTCTGACTATCTTGTTGCCCAGGGTGGGACAACAGTCCTCACGGAGGTACCTGAAATGTTCGGAGCCGAGACACTGCTCATGAACCGTTGCCGCACGAAGGAGATATTCGACGACACAGTGGCCATGATAAACGACTTCAAGAACTACTTCATCCGCAACGACCAGCCAATATATGAAAATCCTTCACCGGGAAACAAGGCGGGAGGTATTTCCACGCTTGAGGAGAAATCATTGGGATGTACACAGAAGTCGGGAAGCTCGATGGTGGAGGATGTTCTGAAATATGGCGACCGTGTCACAACACACGGACTTAACCTGTTGAGCGCACCAGGCAACGACCTAGTGGCAAGTACGGCTCTTGCTTCTGCCGGATGCCATATCGTGCTGTTCACAACAGGCCGCGGAACACCGTTCGGAACATTCGTTCCAACCGTGAAGGTTTCGACCAACACTCCGCTTTATGAACAGAAACATACGTGGATTGATTTCAATGCCGGAACTCTGGTAGAGGGAGAAAGCATGGAATCTTTAAGCAGACGTTTTATAGACTTTGTGGTGGAAGTGGCAAGCGGAAAGCAGGCACTGAACGAAAAGAAGGGATACCGGGAAATAGCTATCCTTAAGCAAGGAGTAACTTTATAAAATGTTTTATTTTTTTTAATGATGAAACTCTCCGTTGATATCTGAAATATAAATGGAGAGTTTTTTTGTTTTTACACTTTTGAAATTATTTTTGTCATTAATATTAATCTGAAAATCGATATGACCATAAAAAACATTATCACAGTCTTAACTATCTTTCTGTCCGGATTCTGTTATGCCGGAACCTCCACTAAAGTGGATTTCAACTTCGATTGGAAATTCAGCAAACCAGCAGGTTTCGTGCCTCAGGACACTTTGTTCCTGAGTCCAGATATAAAGTGGGAGGATGTGTGTCTGCCTCATGACTGGAGTATCAGCGAAGGATATACCAAGACTCAGACAGCCGGAAGCAATGGTTTTCTGTCTGGCGGTGTGGGGATTTACATGAAGAATTTTCTCACCTCGGATGATATGAATGGGAAAAAAGTGTTCATTCATTTCGAAGGTGTATATAATAACTCAAAGGTTTGGATAAACGGGCATATGTTGGGATTCCGTCCTAACGGATATGTGGGATTTGAATATGAACTTACTCAATATCTGAAACCAAAAGGTTCGATGAATACAATAACTGTCTGCGTTGACAGAAGAGCGTATGCCGACAGCAGATGGTATGTCGGTGCCGGTATATACAGGAATGTGAGTCTTATTCTAAGAAACGAGCTCTATATTCCTTCAGACGGAATATTCGTTACCACACCACAGGTAGGCAACCGTTCGATGGTGAATGTGGTATGCGAGGTGAAGAATGCTGGAACAGGTGTAAAAGGAGTCACCGTGAAGCACGAAGTAGTGTACGACGGCAAGACAATAGCTTCTGTTTCCGATGATTTTGTTGCCCTGAAAGGCGATTTCAATGAGTTCACTGCATCTGTTGAACTGGAGAATTGTCATCTCTGGAGTCTTGAAACGCCTTCGATGTATGAGCTTCATACTACTCTGATTGCTTCTGACGGATATGTGATGGATAAGAAAACAACAAAATTTGGTATCCGCGACATTAAATTCGATGCGGATGAAGGCTTCCTTCTAAACGGAAAATCAGTAAAAATAAAAGGAGTGAACATACACCACGACTTGGGATGTATGGGTGTTGCCGCATACGATGATGCCCTGTTGCGACGCCTTCTGAAACTTCGTTCCATAGGCTGCAATGCCATACGTACAGCCCATAATCCGCATTCGGAAAGTCTGCTGGAAATGTGCGACAGTCTGGGACTTCTTGTAATGAATGAATTTATCGACGAATGGAAGGTGGCAAAGAAAAAGTGGATTACTGAGCGAGCTAAGGAAGATGCGCCCGACAGCATATCAATAGGATATACCAGATACTTCGATACGCATGCCGAGCACGACCTCAAGTCGTTCATCAGGCGAGACAGAAATCATCCTTGCGTGATACTCTGGAGTATAGGCAATGAAATAGAATGGACCTATCCATATTACTGGGCATCGAGCAAAGACAATAAAGGGTTCAAGGGTCTTATCCATACGGGCGACCCGGAAACAGACAACAAGTCTATACTGAAAGAGTTCAACCGTCTGTCAGGAGGAAAAGACGATTTGGCTGAAACAGCCGCTGTCCTTGCCGGTTGGGTTAAGGATGTGGACACTACCCGTCCCGTCTCTTCAGGAGTCGTTGTTCCGTCAGTTTCGCGTCTCTCCGGATATACAGACGTTCTTGATGTAGTGGGATATAACTATAAAGACAAATATTATGAAATCGACCATAAGCTATATCCATATCAGCCTATTATCGGTTCGGAGAATGTTGGTCAGCTCTTTGAATGGACAGCCGTGGCCGACAAGAAGTACATAGCGGGCATCTTCGTGTGGACAGGATTCGACTATCTTGGCGAGAACGGCCCATGGCCTGCAAGGGGTGGAGACTGTTCTTTCTTCGATTTCGTGGGCAACAAGACAGCGCGTGGCCATTTCTTTGAATGTCTGTGGAAAGACACACCGAAAACCCATATTGTAACAATACCTGAAAAGGAAAGCGAGTTCAAGATGGATACTGACGGAAGTTTCACCTACACTCCACGCCCGGGATGGATCAGACGCTGGGAGTGGTACGACACACGCGATAAATGGAAGTACCGCAGGGACGAGGACATACTGGTGCAGGTATATACCAACGCCCCAGAAGTGGAACTGTTTCTGAACGGCAAATCGTTGGGAACAAAGAAACGCAGCGATTTCATGGAGCATAATATACTGATGTGGAAGGTGGCATACAAGGAAGGAACACTCCTTGCGGTAGGCAAGGACGGCGACAGAATATTGTCGAAAGACACTTTGTCCACAAGCGGCAAGCCGTGCCGTCTGGCACTGAACTGCGACCGCAAAACAGCTACCGACAACGGTTATGACCTTATCCATGTAGAAGTATCCATTGAAGATAAAGAAGGAAACACAGTAGTCGATATACCTTCGGATGTGAGGATAATCCTCGACGACAAGCTTGAACTTGCCGGACTCGACAATGGATCGCCTTCGATAGAAGATTTGAACATCAACGTCATAAACAATAGTGTAAGGACATATAACGGAAAGTGTCTGTTTGTCCTGAGAACCATAAGAGGGAAGAAAGGAACATCCTTTGTCAAGGTTGTAGGTGACGGTGGAATACAGGGCAGATGTAAAATTCTGATTTCCCACCCTATATCACATTAATATCCCCCTCATATATTATAAGTGAAAGATATAGTTTTGTGACATCAAAAAACATGTAAAACCTAAGATTATGAGAAATAAAAATCTTTTAGCTTTAATAATCCTATTATCAACCCTAAAGGTTTCAGCATCTGATTCAAATGTTGATTTCAATAAAGATTGGAAATTCGTACTGAAAGATTCTGCTCATTATTCATATACTTCTTATGTCCCTGGTGATGAATGGAAGAAAGTGAACCTGCCACATGACTGGAGTGTTGGTTTACCTTACGATTCCATTTCGGGTGAAGGATGTGTAGCTTTCCTTCAGGGAGGAATAGGATGGTATAGCAAATCATTTCCCACAACAATCAGTGCAAATCAGAAATGCTATATAGTGTTCGATGGAGTATATAATAATTCTGAGTATTGGATAAATGGCAAAAAGCTTGGATATCATCCTTCGGGATATGCTCCTTTTTATTTTGATGTCACAGACTATCTCAATCCCAATGAGGATAACCGTATGACTGTAAGGGTCGACCACAGCCATTATGCCGACAGCAGATGGTACACCGGTTCAGGTATATACAGGGATGTGAAAATGATTGTAACCGACAGACTGCATATTCCGGTTTGGGGAACATTTGTCACTACTCCCGTGGTTACTGATAAATATGCTAAAGTAAACAACCAGGTTACCGTGTGCAACAGCTACTCCGAACCCAGAGCTGCAGTTGTTGAGGTAGTATATAAGGATAATAAAGGCAATATCGCAGCCTTTGAGGTCTTCAGTATAAAACTGAATGCTGGTGAGGAGAAAATTATCGACATCGTATCTGAGATTAAACAGCCTGATTTGTGGAGCGTCGATACACCTGTCCTCTATACAGCCGAGACACGCATCAAGAATGGCGATGAAGTAATTTCTGAAAACACTGTCAGGTTCGGCATACGGACATTCCGTTTTGATGCAGACAAAGGTTTCTTCCTTAACGGGAAAAACATGAAGATAAAAGGAGTATGCCTGCACCATGATGCCGGAATGGTTGGCGCGGCAATGATACGCGATGTGTGGTACCGGCGTCTGAAAACCCTAAAGGAAGGAGGATGCAATGCCATCCGCCTCTCGCACAATCCGGGAGCGGAAGAGTTTCTGTCTTTGTGCGATGAGATAGGTCTTCTGGTTCAGGAAGAATTCTTCGATGAGTGGGATTATCCCAAAGATAAAAGACTCAATATGAAGGAAACTGTAGAAGACTATCCTACGCATGGCTATTGCGAGCATTTCCAGGAATGGGCAGAAAGAGATTTGAAAAACGTAATGAGGAGAAGCCGTAATCATGCCTGTATCTTCCAGTGGAGTATAGGTAATGAAATAGAATGGACTTATACCGGATGCCGCGAGGCGACAGGTTTCTTCGGTGCCGATTCCAACGGTAATTATTTCTGGAATCAGCCTCCATACTCTAAAGAAAAAATCAGAGAAATGTGGAAAATCCAGCCTAAACATGCATACGACATTGGCCGTACAGCGCAAAAATTAGCTGCATGGACACGCCAGATGGACACCACACGTGTAGTTACCGCCAACTGCATCCTGCCTTCCATAAGCTTTGAGTCAGGATATATCGACGCGCTCGATGTGGCAGGCTTCAGCTACCGTCGCGTGATGTATGATTATGCTAAGAAGAATTATCCTGACAAGCCTATAATGGGTACAGAAAATCTCGGTCAGTGGCACGAATGGAAGGCGGTGATTGAAAGGGATTTCGTTCCGGGTATGTTTATATGGACAGGAGTCGATTATCTGGGAGAAAGTGGAAGCCGTCTTTCAAAATGGCCTCAAAAGTCGATAGGATGTGGTCTCCTGGATATGTGCGGCTATGTGAAGCCTTCGTACGACATGATGAAATCATTGTGGACAGACAAGCCTTTTATTGCTATATATTCACAGACTACAGACAAATCTTCGTATCTCCATGTAAAAGATGGATTTACTGATAAGAAAGGACATGAATGGGATAGAAGATTATGGGTTTGGGATGATGTAAACTCTCACTGGAATTATCAGAAAGGTGACTCGGTAATAGTAGAGATATATTCCAATTGTGATGAAGTGGAACTTTTCGTTAACGGTAAGTCGATGGGAAAGAAGTATATAGACGATTTTGAGGATCATATCTATAAATGGGCAGTTCAGTACAAGCCTGGCACTATTACCGCAAAAGGAAAAAATAAGTTAGGTAATACCACTACAGCTATAAGGACTTCAGGCAAAGAACATTCGATATTGCTGACGGTTGACAAACAAAGTATCGCAGCAAATGGAAAGGATGTTCTGCATGTCACAGCTCAGCTAACAGACAAAAAAGGTAATCCTGTAAAGACAACAGAACAGATGCTTAAGTTCAACATTGATGGAGAGTACCGTCTGCTTGGTATAGACAATGGAAACGTGAAGAACGTTTCTCCATATCAAAGTAAGGATATTATGACATATCAGGGAAGATGTATGCTGATGCTTCAGTCGACAGAAAAATCATCGGTACTGAATATCAGTGCAGAAACAAGTGAATTACACTCGAATAAACTAACAATTAATATAAAATAAAGTCTAGTATGAGAAAAATTATTCTTGCAGCCGGCATGATGTCGCTATTGGCAGCATGCGGAAATACAGGCAATACACAGACTATTGCCGTTGACGACACTCAGAATTATGATGAGCGTAAGGCCGATTCATTGGGAATACCTAAGGGAAATAAGTTAAGTGCAGCTATGAAACGTGCCATGAAATGGGAAAATCACGACAATAAATGGTTCTTTGAGTATAAGATGGAACCACTTAAAGGTGATCTTGCTTATGAAGAGGGCGTAGTAAGAAGAGACCCGAGTGCAATGCTGAAAATAGGTAATACATATTATGTATGGTATTCAAAGAGCTATGGACCTACCCAAGGATTTGCTGGAGATATAGAGAAAGATAAGGTTTTCCCATGGGACAGATGTGATATATGGTATGCCACATCAAAAGACGGATGGACATGGAAGGAACAGGGAATTGCAGTGAAACGTGGTGAAAAAGGTGCTTACGACGACCGTTCAGTCTTCACTCCTGAGGTGATGGAATGGAAAGGAAAGTATTATCTTTGCTATCAGGCGGTAAAATCCCCTTACACAGTCCGTGTAAAGAATACTATCGGTATGGCATGTGCTGATTCCCCTGAAGGACCGTGGATCAAGACAGACAAGCCTGTACTGGAACCTTCTAATACCGGCGAATGGGAAGGCGATGAGGATAACAGATTCAAGGTAGTGTCGAAAGGTGATTTCGACAGTCATAAGGTACACGACCCGTGTATAATACCTTATAAAGGTAAGTTCTATATGTACTACAAAGGCGAACGTATGGGAGAAGAAATAACATGGGGCGGCCGTGAAATCAAACACGGAGTGGCTATTGCGGAAAATCCTATGGGTCCGTATGTGAAATCGGAATATAATCCTATTTCAAACAGCGGGCATGAAGTTTGCGTATGGCCTTACAAAGGAGGTATAGCTTCACTTATCACCACCGACGGTCCTGAAAAGAACACACTCCAGTGGTCGCCTGACGGAATAAACTTTGAAATAATGTCAGTAGTAAAAGGCGCGCCACACGCCATTGGCCTGAACCGCAGTGCAGATGCCGAAAAAGAACCTACCGAAATATTGAGATGGGGTCTTACTCATATATACAACAGTTCAGACTATCAGAGCATAATGAGATTTTCTACCTGGACATTGCAGACACATACCGCTAAAGGTGAATCAAAAGAACGAAAATAATTATTATAACTTAAACTAAGATACCACGATGAGAAAACTGTTTACCATTTGTTTAGCATCGCTGCAAATAGCCTGTGCAGCAGAAGATTTCAATAATAAATCGTACGAGTGGGATATCTATCCTGTACCCGCTGATGCCGGCGACGGTATGGTGTGGAAACTCCATCCACAGTCGGACGACTTTAATTATGTTGCCGACGAAAAGGATAAAGGAAAAGAGTTCTATGCCAAATGGACCGATTTCTATCATAATCATTGGACAGGACCTGCTCCTACAATATGGCAGAGAGACCATGTTTCCGTTTCCGACGGATACCTTAAAATAAGAGCCAGCCGTCCTGAAGATGTCCCCATGAAGAAAGTTGTAAGCGGACCCAACACAAAGGAACTGCCGGGAACCTATACGGGATGTATCACATCGAAGACACGTGTAAAGTATCCGGTTTATGTAGAGGCATACGCAAAACTTTCAAATTCAACCATGGCATCCGATGTATGGATGCTCAGCCCTGACGATACTCAGGAAATCGACATCATAGAAGCATACGGCGGCGACAGAGACGGCGGAGGTTACGGTGCCGACAGACTTCACCTGAGCCATCACATATTCATCCGCCAGCCATTCAAGGATTATCAGCCGAAAGATCTTGGCTCATGGTATAAGGATGACAAGGGAACATTGTGGCGCGACGATTTTCATCGTGTAGGAGTGTTCTGGAAAGACCCTTTCACACTTGAATATTATGTAGATGGAGAACTTGTCAGAACCGTAAGCGGCAAGGATATTATCGACCCCAACAACTACACTGGTGGTACAGGTCTGGTAAAAGACATGGACATCATAATAAATATGGAAGACCAAAGCTGGAGAGCCGTTAAAGGTTTAAGCCCTACGGATGAGGAACTGAAAAATGTGGAAGACCACACCTTCCTGGTGGACTGGATAAGGGTTTATACACCAGTTCCCGAAGAATAGGATTTTATAGTTTATATCGTAATAAAAACACACTTCATATATTCAACTTTTTCATAAAAGAGTTCAGTTGTAATATGAAGTGTTTTTTTATTTTATTGCTTGAATTTGAAATAAATATTTGAGAATGATATATACTATGACTAGTTAAATATATAGAATTATGATGTCAAATAAATCAATAAGTTGTGTTTTGAGGTCCGCACTTCGTTTTTTGCACCTCAAAACCTTGCCACCTTATCGGGTGGTTAGGTTTACTCCGAAGTCGTAAACCTTGTGAAAAATTATAATTATGGAACAGAAAAAGAAGTCATTTAACAAAGGTGGGCGCAAGCCGAAACTTGACCCACGAACACATCGTTATTCGTTCAATTTGGACGATGTGGAAAACGCCAAATTCCTGTCATTCTTTGACAGGTCAGGTTATACGGTTAAAGCGCATTTCATTAAGAATTGTATTTTCGGTAAGTCGTTTAAAGTAATAGTCAGGGATAAAAGTAAGGTTGATTATTACATTCAGCTAACAAAGTTCTACTCACAATTCAGGAGTATAGGACAAAATTATAATCAGGTAGTGAAAGAACTTCATTCCAATTTTTCAGAAAAGAAAGCACTTGCTTTACTTTATAAACTGGAACAATGCACGTTGGAACTGATAAAGACCAATGAAATGATAGTAATGTTAAGCAGGCGGTTTGAACAGTCCTACCAAAGAGAGGGAATAATATCGGCAGATGAATAGAAGTAACTTGCCAAAAAAGAAAAATCCCGGAGTTGCCACGTGTACAACTTCGGGATAGTTTCTTTCTTAGTTGTTCGTTCCGTGTTGTTTTTCAAACTTGCGGAGCGTACCAACATCAAACCTTTCCTTTATGAACTCACGCACATCGGAAGCCCGATAATAGGCTTTTCCGCTAATCATCATAAAGGGCAGTAGTTTCTTGCTTCGCAATCGCTGTAATGTTCGGGTACTCACTTTGAACAATAGGCATAAATCCTGATTATCCAATAGCTTGTCACCCGGCATTACTTCGGGATTGGTCTGCAAGCTCTTTACATCTTTTCCTACTTCTTCCAGTTTATCAAGTAGTTTTTGCATCCAGTCTTTAAACTCATAATTATCTACATACATATTTGCTTCATTTTTCAGGTTATACTTATATGATTACCAATCGATTGATGAAGCAAAGTTCGGCAAAGGGAAGCAAACAAATTACAGGGTAGCATACGCTACCCCGTATAAATTGATGCTAAATGCTTGATTATCTATACCCTTTATTTTCGTGTTCTTTGTGAATATGGTTTGCCTGTTCATTAAGAAACTCCGTTAGTTTGGCTGGCTTTCGCTTGATGACATCCATGTACTTTTGGTGATAATCACCTAACTTGATATTGAAAAGCCATTCAAAGGTTTTGCCTAAGTCCGTCAAGTGAATAGGTTTTCCATTCTGATATATTACACGTTTTGAAAGGAATAAGCCGCTGACTATTTCCATGATATTGATAAGGCTTGTTTTGTCAGCTAAATGGAGAGGGGAAATAAAGAGCTTATTTGCATGTTGCTGGAACTGTTCCGGATATTTTATGCGCAGTTTGATAATACGCATTTCATTATTTAGTAATCCTATTGCTTCATCAATTAAATGCAAGTAGGGCATTTTTTTCTTGCTCAAACCGCACACGATACGATTTAAGTCGATGCAAACCAAAGGAGAAATAACGAAGTAAAACGCTATAATCCTGTTCGTTGCAACTGAAATCAGCTAAATGTGTAGCCAATTCCTCAATAGCTTCTGTAAATTCTGTTACAGAAACTTTACGCTGCGAGCATTCCAATAATAATTGGAAAAATCTCTCTTGTAATATATCTTTCATATACTTATATTTAATGGCTATCGAATTGATAGCTTTATTCACTTACTTTTATTAGTTTGGTTAGAAGATATATAACTTTTTAATTGTGCCAGATTAGAAGTTATAACAGCATATTTTACACCACTATCTATTATATCATCTATCATTTGCCTTATTTCAGCAGGAGAATGATTTATATGTCCATCAAACATAAGTTGCAGAGCATCATTACTATAAATTTTCTTAGCTATTGGCACACTGATAAATAGAGGTAAAAGATATAATCTGTTTGCTTTTTCTGTTTTAGGATTGATGCCCATTCTTTCACAAATAGCTAAGCCTTCCCGAATAGCTTTCATTGTAGTTTTGATAATAGCTGTATTCTCTATAAATTTAGAGGCACTTCCGGCACTCATTATTCCCGCTGAAAGACCGGCAGCGACAGCATAATGTGTGATTAGCCATACTAATATTTGATTAGAAATGACAGGCTTTAAGTTTGCTTTATCCAGTATTATGGAAAGTTTTTCTACTCGTGGAGTTGTCCGCCCGTCTTTTTCACCTAACGGAGTATTGGAATATTTTAGACCTGAAATGGCACAATGTATGCTTTTATCTTCTTTTCCGCCCCCGACCATAAAGGGAAAGGCAAAAAAGTATTGTTCAGGTTTTAGATATTTATCTATTTCAGTAAAAACATCCCAGTTATTTTGGAAAAATACAACATTTGCTTTTCCTGCTGACTTTGAAAGACTTGGCAATATAGTTGATAATTGCAATTTATTGGTGGAGACAATAATGTATTCAAAATCATTGTTTGACGAAAGTTCGTCTATTACTGTAGGCTTAAAGATTATATCTGTATCTTTTCTTGCTTTCTCTCTAAAGTCAGAACAGATAATGCGAATACCATCTTTTTGTACAAGTTCTTTTTGCTCCTTACGCACCAATACAGCAACGTCACATCCTGCTTTGGATAATTGCCAGCCATAAGTACAACCCACTACGCCAGCACCGTATATCAATATTTTCATAAAGCGATGTTATTAAGTTTTTTATTGTCGTTGATAAATACAGAGTTGAATACCGATAGATTTTCGGTATAAGTATCACAAATATCAAGTAGTTGTGTAGGGGTATAACCCGTGAACATTTTAAACTCTTTTATTAAATGTGATTTATCATAATATCCACAATCATAGGCAACTTTACTTATACTGATTTGTGGAGTTGATTGCAAAATATGGAATGTCTTTCTAAATCGTGTGATTTGGATAAAATCTTTTGGATTTAGTCCTACATATTCAGCGAATATCCGTTTGAATTGCTTATATCCTAAACAAGCCGTTTGAGATAAAACGGATATATTTCCTTCACCTTCATTGATATTGTGTATAGTAGCCATCATCCTATTAGCGTTGCATGATATATTTTCGCATAGTCTATTTAATAAATATTCTTCTATCAATCTGACTATTTGATAATTATCTGATGCTTCATTTATTTTCTCTTCCAATTCTACTAAACAGGTGTTATCTAACAAATCAATACCTATATTCTGATTAGTAAACTCTTCCATAGGATATGGAAAAAACATCCTGCATCCGATAGGCTGGAATAAAATAATGACCATATCCAAGAAAGAAAATTCTATGTCTGAATAAGTACTGATTTGCCCGCTTATATAGGATTGTGGTTGCGTTCCCTTATGAAAAGAAGAAATAATTTTATTTCCTTTATGAAAAACAAGTGCTACACAACCCGCCGGGATAGAACGCTGAAAGCCTTGCTTTACATCATCTATCCTTAAAAACCAATATTGCTTTATATAAGGAGCGAGCAATTTGGTAGGTTGTATTACTTGAATTTTCTCCATTTTGCCTTAACTATCAGGCAAAAGTAAGATTTCTTAGATTGATAATAGGTGTAAAAAAGGGACATTCTAACAAAAATGCAAAAAAACACAGTAGAGAAGTTAGAAGCATGATACTCTGTTAATAAATCTTTAGATAATGTTCCAAATGAACTATTTTACTATTTTTGCACCAACTCAAACAACCACCGCAACACCAAGCAATCTAAAGAATTGCACACGTGGGGTTATTAGTGGGAGAAAGAATTAAGAGCTTGCTAAGAGATTGAGTACGTGAGGAATAGAAATAAGGTTCATCTTCCGTACGCACCGCGAAAGCAAATAGCAAATTAAAGCAAAGCTCTGAAATTCAAGTATTTCAGAGCTTTTTCTTTTTCTCGCTCCGGCAAAAATGGGGACCCGAAATATCCGGTGCATAAGCAATTTTCGAGTTTCAGCTTTCTCAGACTTACATCACAAGAATAAGAAACTGAGCAGCAATGAATGGGCAGACCGTCCTCCGGATAGGGACAAAACTGGAAGAAGGTATAGGCAGAATCCACGTATGTCCCATGCTTTTTATTATGAAGGTTCATGTAAACCCTCGTCCCACGCACGTGGGCTCGACGGTTCACGCAGGCAAACCGGCGAACACACATGCGTGGGACGAAGTTTTGTAATAAGGTTTCGGGAATTATGCGCCAAGCTTCTCTGCATTACACACAGGACATGAAGGGAAAAAGTGCCCATATACGGGGAGCAAAAGCCATACTTCCGGCACTATAGACAACGGAGTTCGCCCCTTAATCACCATATTTGCACGAAGAAAACGGAAAATAAGCCCGAAATAGACATTAACAAATGTTATTTATTATAAACGAGAAACAAAAAAAAACACGTGGTTAAATTCTTGCTGTCAGATAGTTAAAGCCGAATATGAGAAGAAAAAGTAGTGCTGGCAAAAATGATGATTTTTAAAATCGGGGTCTGACTTACGAACTACAACTGCATGTGTAAAATAGGATATTCTTTACCTTCTCCGTCCAAATCGGACCTTTTGTATACGCTAAAGCCTATATATTTATAAAAACCGACAGCTTGAATATTCTGCTCGTTCACATCGACTTTCGTTACCTGCAAATGATTTATGGCATAAGTAACCAGTTTTTTACCAATTCCTGTGCCTCAATAATTATTGGTAATAAACAACATTTCAAGATTTCCTTCTGCAATTCTCATAAATCCGATTAAGATTCCCTCCTGTTCAAACCCGAATAGAGCGACATACTGAAAATATACCGAAAGCTGTTCCTTATAGTAATAGAAAATCTTCCTCTGTAAGAAAATCATGTGTACTCAATACTGCACTTTCCCAAATTTCTATCAAACGTGGATAATCCGTAACTTTAATTTTTCTAATCATAATTGTAATTGCTATTTAAAACCGTAAAGTTCGGAACTTATACATTCAATGTACTGAACCCAAGTTAAAAAATACGTTTACGGATTTTGCTTAGTACTTGTGACATGATACCCAAATAAGAAGCTATATCTTTGAGTGGTATATAGTTTAATGTAATGCCATATCCTTCAATCATCTCTGTAGATAATACTATCCAGGAGAATATTTAATCAAGTCGATATTTCTTTTCAAGAGTTTACTCAGTAGTATAGCATTCAAATCTTCAAATACAGTTTTTACCTTAGGAATAGCAGTATACAGTTCATCTACTCGCTTCTTGTCTATTCGGTAAATAACGCTATCTACAATTGTCTGCACATTAAATGCAGATCTTGTTTGTAAGGTAAAAGATATGTTCGACATTGAAAACGTACCTTCTTTACAAAACCAAAAAATTTACTCTTCCCCTTTATAATTCAAAAGCCAACAACGCAACATCCCATCAAAAACGAAATAACTATATCTTTCTATTTCTCCTTCCTTAATCAAAAATGTATCTTTACTAATCAATATCCGCTCAAAATATTGGTCAAATGACTTAGATTCCTCCAAATTAAAAATATTGATGCTAAAATTAAATCCTTTAAGTAATTTTTCTAAAAAGCATAATATTTACAGACTATAGTTTTCATCAGTTTTGATAGCCGATTTTTATTCCAGAATACCGAAACGAACCAAGGCGTTCCGGACACCATTCTCATCCACTGCCTCCGTTATATAATCGGCAACGCTTTTCACAGCCTCGGAAGCTCCTCCCATAGCTATTCCCATCCCGGCTGCACAAATCATGGAAATATCATTCCCGCCATCACCAAAAGCGATGGTTCTTGAAACATCAAATCCATAATAGGAAGCAAACTCATTGATACCCATAGCCTTGTTTACTCCCGCCACATTGACATCCGCGAAGAAAGGGTTCCATCTGGAAACAGAAAGTCCGGGAAGTTGTGTCATTACTTCTTTTTCCATTTCTTCATCACAATATATGCATAACTGACAACATTCGCCTCCCATAAACTCTTTTTCGATGTCTGCCACCGGCGGTGTAGGGTGATTGACCAGCCTGGCCAATTCGATGACGGTCGGGTTGAGTTCGTTGACAAAAATACCTTTATTCGTTTCGATAGCCAGAGCAAACCCATAATGTTGAGCCAATACCAGTACCCTCTGAAAATCCTTTTCGGGAATCTGTTTACGAGATATAGGAGTGCCATCTCTCAGTACACAATCGGACCCATTCAAAGCTATCACTGCATCGTATGGAATCTCTTCAAGTTCGTGAAGATCGGTAAACGCCCTCCCAGTTGCTATTATGATTTTTATACCGGATTCATGAACTTGCTGCAACGCTTCGATAGCCGACTGCGGAACGCGGTGAGTGTCGAAACTCACCAATGTTCCGTCTACATCTAAAAATATAGCTTTGGTCTCCATTATAAAATATTTTGGTCTAATAAATTCATTCTATCTGCATCATCTCAATTTTGTGAATATCTATATTCATTCGGTGCAACTCCCGTTGCTTTCTTAAACACCAGACTGAAATATTGCACACTCGGATAGCCCAGCCGACGCGCTACGGCAGCAGGTGTATTACCGCCTTCCGATAACATTTTCTTGGCCGTGTACAAGCATTTGAACTGGAAGTATTCAGCCAATGTCTTACCCGTCTCAAACCTCAGCAAATCATCAAAGTAAGCCGTCGAAAGATTCAGTTTTTCGGCACAGCATCCGGAAGTGGGCAGCTTCCCCTCCTGCAACTTTCCGGAAGTGATATACTCGTCCAATATCCCTTCCATTTTCCCCAGAATCATCTTGTTCTTATTCTCACGGGTGATGAATTGCCGCTCATAGTAACGTGAGCAATAATCCAGCAGCAATTCGATGTGACGGGACAAGATGGTATTGCTATGCATATCAATGGAATGATGAAGTTCATCCTCGATATTCTCAAGGCAACACGTCACTTTGGCTGTTTCGCGCTGTGACAGATGCAACGCCTCCTCCTTGCGGTAGAAAAAGAAAGTATAGTTGTCGATATGATTCTTTAGCGTAGTACAAAGCAATAAATCGGGATGAAATGCCAGCAACCAGCCTTTGTCCGGAAGCGTATTGTTCTTGTTCATCCGGAATATCTCGCCGGGAGTAAGAAATACCATCGTAGCATTGGAATAATCATAATATTTCCGTCCGCAGCAGTCACAATCCCCTTCACAGTCCTCAATCAGTAGGATGGCATAGAATTCAAACTTCACAGCATCCTGATACACACTAGGATTTTCCAGATTAATAATGCTTACCTGAGGATGCAACGTTTTACATCCCAGGCACCGGTTACATTCACATACGGTCTTTATGTCCAATGTATTGTCTTTCATCACCTATAAAGTCATTCTCATTATTGTAACTTCAGATATATAAAATCTTAAGGATATGTTTTCCACACCTTCACAATATACCAATTACAAAATTAGAGGAAAATCCAGACATCTTCACTACCCTTATTACGGATTATATAACCTTAGTTACTGTTTTTATATCTGGCTACGTGACTTCATCTCCAGATACTTGTTTATCACGTCCACAGAAAGATTTTCCGGTGTAGTTAGCACAGAACTGATGCCGTGCTGCTTCAAGGTGGAGACTATCAGCCGTTTCTCGAATACAAATTTCTCGGCAATGACATGGCGGTAATACCCTTCCGTATCCCTCGCAGGAGTGGCGACGTACTCTTTCAGAGCGGCATCTTCGAAGAAGATGACCAGCAACCGGTGCTGGCGGTTCAACTGCTGCAAATAAGCCAACTGGCGATTCAAGCTGCCGATGCCGGAAAAATTGGTATACAGCACCAAAAGACTGCGTTTGTTGATGCGCTTGTTCAAATGTACGCACAATGAGGAAAAGTCGGTCTCCCCAAAAGTAGTCTGCTGGCTGTAAAGGTTCTCCAATAACGCCTGCATTTGTCCGGGCTGTCGGGAGGCGGGGATAAATGTATCAAAGTGCTCATTAAACGTTACCAGTCCGGCTTTATCCTCCTTCCGCATGACAACGTACGAAAGAACCAGGGAGGCATTAATAGCATAGTCCAGCAAGGTCATCCCGCGAAATGCCTGCTGCATAATCCGCCCCTTGTCTATCACGTTATAGATTTGCTGGGAACGCTCGTCTTGATAGACATTTACCATAAGTTCGTGCCTCCGGGCGCTTGCTTTCCAGTTTATCGTGCGGTAATCGTCGCCTTTCACATACTCCTTTATCTGTTCGAACTCCGTATGATGCCCCACCCTGCGGATACGTTTGATGCCCAATTCCGTCAAGTTGTCGCTGATAGCAAGCAACTCATACCGATGGAGCATCAGATAGGACGGATATACCTTGACATCCAGCGGAGCATCGCAAGTATATCTGCGGAAAAGCAATCCCATTCTGCCTGCCACAAACACCCGAATCCGTCCGAAAGAGTAAATCCCCCGCCGCGTAGGACGCAGATGATACGTAATCGTCCTGCCCTCATTCGCCTGGAGCCTCATCCGGAAATCAATATTCCGCAACTGGAATGCAAAAGGAATCTCATCCACCACTTCCACAGCCACCGGATGCGGATAACTGCTCTCCACACGTATGTTCACGGTGTTTTCATCTCCGTTGGAGAAGCGGGTAGCACACTGGCGGAATGCCCGGATGCCGCGAATACGATAGAGCATCACCCCATCCACCAACGCCGACACCGCCAAAACAAAAAGCGCCCACTGCCCGATTGCAAAGAATGGAGCAAAGACGTACCCGATACCCGTCAGCAGGACTATCAGAACAAGAGCAATATAGAATCGGCGGCCCAGTCTCACTTCGGCACTTCCACCTTATCAATCAGACGTTGCGTCACCTTTACCGGCGAATAGCCTTCCATCTCGGCTTCCGCTGTCAATATCAAGCGATGCTGAAGCACATACGGAGCAACGAACTTAATATCCTCCGGTGTCACAAAGTCACGTCCCTGCAACAGTGCATATGCCTTGGAGGCCTGCATCATTGCCACGGACGCACGCGGAGAAGCTCCTAAATATACAGCCTTGCTGGTACGCGTCTGCTGTACAATCAACGCGATGTACTGAAGCAGCGTGCGGTCTACAAACACGTGTTCCATCAGCCTGCGCAACGAAAGCAGTTCTTCTTTTGTGAGCACGGGCGCCAGGCTCTCCAACTTCACCAACGAAGCATTGGCGTGGTGGCGCTCCAGGATGTCCACCTCCTCCTCCAATGAGGGATATCCCATGGTTATTTTCATCAGGAAGCGGTCCAGTTGCGCTTCAGGTAACTTATAAGTCCCCTCCTGCTCCACCGGATTCTGGGTTGCCAGAATCGTATAGAGTTCTCCCATCTGATGCGTGGTACCGTCAATGCTGACCTGCCGTTCTTCCATAACCTCGAACAAGGCTGCCTGCGTCTTGGCGGGAGCGCGGTTTATCTCGTCCACCAGCACGAGGTCGGCAAACACCGGTCCTTGATGAAAGTCAAAGTCATTGGTTTTCATGTTGAAGACCGTAGTACCCAACACATCACTCGGCATCAAGTCCGGAGTAAACTGAATGCGGCTGAAGTCCGCCTTAATCAAGCGTGCCACCAGACGGGCAAGCAGTGTCTTTGCCACCCCCGGCACTCCCTCCAGCAACACATGGCCGTTTGCCAGGACAGCCGTCAGTACCAGGTCCACTATCTGCTCCTGCCCCACTATGACCGTAGCAATCCGGTCCTTCAACGCTTGTATCTTCTCGGAAAAGAGAGTCAAGTCCACCCGTTTTTCTGTGTTCTCTTCCATAAATATCTTCTTTATATATGATTGATTATTTCATTCATTTTATCGACAAGCCGTTTCATCTCCTTCTCAGAGATGCTGCGCCCTCCGTACACCACCGGCCTCACCTCGCGGATGAACGCGGCTATTTCCCCCGCTTCCATACCCGTCTTCCGGGCAATCCTGCCGAAAGAGCGCTCATCCTCTGCCACTTCCTCCACATCCACTTGTATTTCCTTCCTCAGTTCCTCCGCAAAATAGAGATATTTCTTGCGGACTAAGTCAGCATGGTCCTTCTTCTGATAATAAAGAGTACCTATCAACTCTGCAAACTCCAAAGACTTATTTTCCGGTTCGCGGATAACCGGAATGGCGCGCTGCTTCCTGCGGGCTGCAAATATCATAAAGAGCAGGATGGAAACCATACTCAAGTACAATGCCCAGCGAAGCGGCGGCTGCGAAAGGAAATAGCGAAAAGGAGACATCTGTACCTGGGCTGTTTCTTTCATATAGCCTTCGGTACGGACAATGGGAAATCCACCCATCTGGGACAATATACGAAAAAGATAAGCCGCATTCTTCCCATCCAGTACACCATAGTTCGTAAAAAGCAGGGGAGTGGAAGCCAGTATAACTTCCCCCTTTCCCCAAGAAACCGACATGGCAACCGGATGAGCAGCTTCTCCGGTAACAGTTTTTTCCGCCAACACTTTACTAGAAATGGAATCTGCAAAGAAATAAGACTGACAAAGTTGGGGATAGAAACAGAAAGTCTGCTGCGGATAAACCGCCGAATCCCCCACCCAGCACAAACTGTCTTTCGAAAGCAATGCAGTGGCATATTTTTTCAAAGCCGACGGACTGAAATAGGAATAGCTGCACTCAAATCCCAGCGTATCTTTCAAAATACGGCTGAAAGAGCTACCCGCCAGCATAATCCGGTCTCCCCGTCCCGCCATCTTCAACATCGCCTCCACATCTACATCCGTCAAATGCAGGTTATCGGTAACAACCAGTATTCCGCGGCGGAGCGTCGTATCTTCCTGCTCCAGTTCATAAAAAGTCTTTCTCGACAACGAATATCCCTTCGGCAACGATGAAGACAGCAGGCTATCGAACACGGCACAGCCGAACGGTTGCTTGTCATAATGGCTGAACGTAGGGTTCCAGACAAACTTCTTTGGCAGACGGCACTCTATCGCAAACATCAACACCAGAAAAACAATGATACCGGCTATAAACCAATGGTTCCCCTTCATGCCACCCCTCCTTTCTCCACTTCTTTCTGCAAATCCCGCATCGTATGGAACAAAGTTTCGGTCGCTTCAAAATTTCCGTAACGTACTCGTAGAAAATGGTTGGTCATTTGGCGGAAAGCTGGCAGACGGACTTCATAGATATATTGTGTAGGCGTTTTATATAACTGCCAGTCTATACGTTTTCCATCGCTGAGCTGTTTCAGCGTCTGCAGATAGAGCAAACGCACTGCCTCCCGATAATCCGTCCGGGCAAGCGCATCGGCAATTCTTTCCGCAAAATCCACTCCATAGATGGTATCCTCCCCCACTGTATAGGGCAGGGTACTCTTGCGCGAACGCATGAACAGTTCCGGACGCTTCTTGTACACAAACCAGATGACCAATACCAGGATAAGAACGGCAATGCATATCAACACGACCTCCGAATATTCTGCCACCAACGTATTCCCGAATATCTTGTCCAGCAGCTTGCCGAACCATCTGCTGAACCACTCAAGTACATTAATTTCGGGAGCTATCAGCTCACGGCTGTAAGCAAACGCCGGGTCGGACTGCCAAACGGCAACCTGTGCAGTATCACAAACCAGTGTATCAGCCGGAGCCATATTCATAGTCCGTTATCAGAGTTTATCAAAATTGTCAATATCACTCTCCACCATCACATAATCTATCTTTTCCGAAGCATGACCGTATTGATAAGCCAGTCCCAGCAATGAGAAAATCATGGACATATAAACGCCGAATGCCTGGACCACCGCCAGCAGATAAAGCACAAAGCTATAGGCTGCCGATACAGTGGCACCGCCACCTGCATCAGTCATTGCAAAGATATATTTCACAATAGTCCCGATATACCATGGAATCATCGTCACTCCCTGCAAGATGGCGGCGATGAATCCCATAACAATGGAAATCAGTACGATACCTCCCCAGGTAGCGAAACCCAGTCGGTAGGCCTTCTTCAAGGCATCTATGATATAGATATCTTCGAACAGATAGACTGGAGTCCAAATAGCAAGTGGCACAGACACCACCACAACGAGCAGAACGAACAAGAACGCAATCGCCATGAACGGAATGACGGTGGCTATAAAACCAACAATAAGCCCTACAAACAGCACCAAAAGCACACCGACAATCATTATCAGAAATACCCTTCTGACATTACGGAACAACAAGGGCTTCAGCATCCCTAACGTCACTCCCTCCAAGCGTTCTTCCCGTTCATTGTAAGTACGGACCAATGCGTAGACCAAAGAGGTCAGCATGACAGTTCCTAGCAGATAGAGAACGGCATACAGACTGTAATAAGTCACCAGCGCCATGATGGACGCTCCGACAACAGAAGAGTCGAACGAGCCTCCAGTCATATCACCCAGAGCCATTGTACCGCTCATCAGCCCGTTCAGGCTCAGTCCCTGAAGCAGACAAAGCGGCAACATCAGATATGTGGTGAATTTCATCAACGGCTTCCAATTCTCTTTGATAAAATCAAAGGTAGCAGTTAGTTTCTCTCCAAAAGAACGTTGTACATACAGTGCGATTTTAGGTTTCTGTGCTTCCATGCTTCTTTCTGTTAGGTAAATAAATATAATAAAAAAAGATAAACGACAAAGAGAGTAGAATAAAGCCGAACCTCAAAGCATCCGGAAGTTCGGTATGGCGGGTAACGAATCCTTCTATAAATCCTGCCATGATGAATACGGGTACCGTACCCACCACTATTTTCAGTCCTTTTTTGGCTCCCCGTTTGAAAGATTCCAGCCTTGAATAGGTTCCGGGAAAGAGCCATCCGTTGCCCAGGGCAAGACCGGCGGCACCGGCTACAATAATCGCCCAGATTTCGAGTGTCCCGTGCAGCCAAATGGCAAGGAAGGACTCCCAAAGCAAGTCGTGCTGATAAAAGAAGGTTTGGAAAGCCCCTATCATGATACCATTGTTAAGGAGCATGTATCCGGTGCCAAAACTGGTCAGTAACCCCATGGCAAAGCAGTTGAAGGAGACCATGATATTGTTCTGCGTGATACTCAGAAACATGGGGAACTCGGAGGAACCGTTATATACAGCCATGGGTTCACCATTAGCGATATTGTTCAAAGTCATATCCACATAGGAGTTTCCTAAAATCAAACGCACAAAATCGGGGTCTCCGGCAGCGGATATCACTCCTATCAATGCGCTGACCACAAATATAATGAAGGAAGCCACCAGCTCACGGCGTGCATCGTGCATGGCCGAAGGCACTTCACGGGTCCAGTAGGTGATAATTCTTGACCATTTCTCGCGCTTGTTTCTATAAATGCGGTTGTGCAATGCCGAGGCAAGATTGTTCAGATAGATAGTGATGCGGGAAGCGGGGAAATGCGTTTGGGCAAAAGCCAGATCTGCCGTAAGCTCCGTATATGCGTCGGCAAGTTCATCGGGAGACAGACTTTCCACCTGCTCCACCATTGTTTCTGCTCGTTTCCATTTTTCGATGTTCCGCCGGATAAACGTCACTTCTTTCATACCCCATGACTATTTCAGAGAAGTTTTGTCTGAAATAGGTAACAAAAATAAGAGAATAATGATATATTTGCAATGAAATACTAAAAATGTTTTATCAGGAATGGCAGAATCTACAATTATCACCGGACAATTTGTCCGCATCAGTCAAACGCCTGCCAGTATCGGTGAGCGGCTCATTGCACTGGCCATAGATTATATTCTGCTCGGATTCTATGTATTTTCTACTTTGGCCTTGTTTTCACGGATTCATCTACCCTCTGATTTCACGATGCTTTTCTTTTTTGCCATTGTCTACCTGCCAGTCTTGCTTTATGCATTTCTCTGCGAAATGTTCAACCAGGGACAAAGTTTCGGCAAGCGGCTGATGAACATTCGTGTCGTAAAGGCAGACGGCTCCACGCCCGGCATAGGCTCGTACCTGCTCCGATGGCTTCTCTTCCCTATCGACGGACCGGTGACCGGTGGTCTGGGACTTCTGGTCGTCCTTTTGACCAAAAACAGCCAGCGAATGGGAGACCTTGCCGCCGGCACCATGGTAATCAAGGAAAAGAATTACCGCAAGATACACGTCAGCCTCGATGAGTTCGACTACCTGACCAAAGACTACCGACCTACCTATCCACAAGCTTCCGACTTGTCATTGGAGCAAATCAACGTCATTACCCGGACCCTGCAATCGGGTAAAAAAGACCGTACACGCCGCATTGCCTCCCTTGCGAAAAAAGTGCAGGAACTTCTCTCCATCACTCCTCATGACAGTAACCCGGAAAACTTTCTTCAGACCATTCTCCGGGATTACCAGTATTATGCCTTGGAAGAAATTTAATACGAACTTCCAACAAAACCAAAGAAGTGTTAAGTCTTACGCTTATTTAAGATTCAAGCTGCATCTTTTTGGCTTTTCATTTGTTAATCAACCAGAAGGTCTTAACTAAATAACAAAGAACAATTATGAAACGAATCATTACATTAATCACACTGGTGTTGGTAAGTGCATCGACCCTGATGTATGCACAGAGTAGCAGCGAAACACGCCAAGCAGAGCGTAAAGCCCAACGCGAAGCCCAGAAAGCACGCGAAAAAGCAGAAAATGAAAGGAACTATGCCATTGCCGTCCAGGCATTGAAAGAGGGCAAGTTTGTATTGGAAGCAGACCAGCTGGTGTTCAAGAGAGGACGGAGCGCATTTGTTTCATCGACAACAAACTTCGTTCTGATGGACGGTGAACACGCATCCGTACAAATAGCTGCCAACAATGCCCTTGCAGGCCCCAACGGAATAGGCGGCATCACAGTGGACGGCAGCAGAAAGGAAATGAAAATCACGACCGACAAAAAGGGAAACGTGAATTGCAGCTTCAGCGTACAAGGCATCGGAATATCCGCACAAGTGTATATCACACTGACCAACGGCGGCAATAATGCATCGGCAAGAATCAGCCCGAACTTCAATTCGAATACCCTGACGCTGAACGGAGTCCTGGTTCCATTGTCCCAGTCAAACGTTTACAAAGGGCGGGCTTTATAAAACACCCCTTTTGTCCGTACAAAGTATAAAGAAAAGAAGATATTCATATCGTGTTCGCAGGATACGAATATCGTGTAGACACGATATTAACAGAATGCGATACAAGGAATTAATAAACTGTTATACAGAATATTAATTCCTTGCATCGTACATAAAGGGAGCTAACAGAATGTGGACATTTATTCTTTTATCTGTTGACACGTTGGGCAATAATATACCGAACCACCCATATAAGCCTCTTTTATGATGGTACTGCCACAACGGAGACAAGGATTCTTCCATGTTTTGGCAGAAAGAATGGTTTTGTAACCTCCGGCGTTGCCATAAAGATCTGTTTGCGTATCGCGTCCGCCCTCGAACGTCATATCCACCAATGTTTCTTTTAGAGCATTAAAAAGAACGTCTTTCTGATTATCCGACAGAAGTAGCACTTTCTGTTTGGGATTTATCCGTGCATTGAACAGAATATCCTGCGTTACGCCGTTACCTACACCGGGAATACGCTGATTGGTTGCTAATAGAGCTTTAGCAGAGAGGGTCTTCTTTGCTTCGGCAACGAGTTTCTCAAATTCCGCTTCGGTGTATTTATCGCTCAACGGCGAAATGCTTTCCCGACTCAATTTATAGTACTTATTGTCGATATAGCTATCAGGATAAACATTGATAAAACCATACATTACAACCGTGAAGACAAGGAATGAATCATCATTAAACGTCAGCAACAACTGGTAATTGGCAGGAATCTTATCTCCCGCATTGTAATAACGGACACTGACTCCGTCGCCTATATTCATGATCACATTATCCGAAAGATTGAAATTGACAAACATGCCATATCCTTCGGATGAAAGGATGGTTTTGCCTACGAGCAGTTTACCATACTCCGACGGATTGCCGTTATAGAACGTAAACTTATGCGGTTTGGTGGCATTGAATACCTGCGTGATTGTTTTACCGCTCAAGGCGTTGTTCACTTGTTTGCTCAGGGTGATAACTTCGGGTAATTCCAACATATTATCTTACTTTTATTTTCGATAGGGATATATATTTCCGTTAATAACTCGTCAATAGCTAAATAATCAATATCGTTCATTATTTTAACCGGACCACTTCCCCTATAATAGGCATCAACACGTTCAAAGAGTCTTTCTCTTTCAGATTCATGGCATTCTTCAACGGTTCGTCCCAGCGGTGTCTAGCCAAAGCATATTTGGAATGATGGACAGTCAGAATCTTTTCCGCATTCAAGTCCCTGGCCACTTGTCCCAAATATTGGGGCATGGTATGGATATATTTCCAATCTTCGTTATACTGCCCATTCTCCAATATGGCAAGGTCAATGCCGGGATATTGCTTGCCTATTTCGGCAAAATGCGTATCATATCCACTATCACCGCCCATATAAATCTTCTGCGAAGGGGTTTCGATAAGGAAAGAGGCCCATAGTGCCTGATTCGCTTTCAACGAGCGGCCCGAAAAATGCCGGGCGGGCAAGCAATGAAGCAGAAATCCCTTATCCAGTACAGTATCTTCAAACCAATCCAGCTCAACCAGGGATGATTTCTCAAATCCCCAATACTCGAAATGTTCACCTACCCCCAAAGGACAGACCACCTTATCTACCCGATTTTTCAGCTGCATCACCGTTTCATAATCCAGATGGTCCCAATGGTCATGTGATATCACCAGATAGTCAATCTCCGGCATATCGGCAAGCTTGTAGGCATCCGCCCCCTTGAACGGCTTGTTTACAAACGAAACCGGAGAAGCCCCACAAAATACGGGGTCTACCAGTATACGCTTTCCGTCTATCTGGATAAAATAGGATGAATGTCCGAACCATACCAATACATTCTCGTCCTTGCTTATCTTGCTGAGGTCCGTCTTTGTAACCGGAATCTCTTTTTCAGGACGTAAATCGGTTTCTTGCTTAAACAAGAATCCCCAGAAAGCTCCCAAACGTCCCTTTTGGGAAGTCATCATCATCGTACTGTGCAGATTCCGGAATTCTCCGTCTTTGTAATGAGGCGACTTCTTAATCCTCTCCAACCGTTCTCCTTGAGGAGCCCTCCCGAAACTCGGCTGATTGACAAAAACGAATCCCACTATGACCGCAACAGCCACAATACCCACTATAATGCCAACTATCATACGTACTCTTTTCGTTTTTAATGAATTCATATTCAATGAGGCTACATTTACAGCTGCAAATATAGTCGAATTGTTATTAAATCACTATCTTCGCGCCCAATTTACGGAATCAATACAATAAAGCAATAAAAAGCCAACAAAGAAATGAACACACACAGTCTATGTTGCATCGGTTATATTACCCAAGATAAAGTCGTAACCCCTAAAAATACCATATATATGCCGGGAGGCACCTCCTTCTACTTCGCACATGCCATCAAGCACTTGAATGCTAACGATTTTTTATTGGTAACAGCTTTGGCTGATACTGACATGGGCATTGTGGAAGACATTCGGAAAGAAGGTATTTCCGTCAAAGCCTTGCACAGCACACATTCCGTCTGTTTCGAGAATATTTATGGAGAAAACCAGAACGAACGTACACAACGTGTCACGGCAAAAGCAGACCCTTTCACCGTGGAAGGTTTGAAAGATACCGATGCACGGATTATCCACTTGGGCAGTCTGCTTGCCGACGACTTCTCTTTGGAGGTCATCAAGTTCTTGTCCGGCAAGGGACTCCTCTCGGTAGACGTGCAAGGATTTCTCCGCAAGGTGGAGAATGAAAAGGTGCTGGCCGTAGACTGGCCGGAAAAGAAAGAAGCATTGAAGTATATCCATATCCTGAAAGCCAACGAAGCTGAAATGGAAGTGCTGACCGGATGCAGTGAACCGCACGAAGCTGCATTGCTGATTGCAGACTGGGGCGTGAAGGAAGTGCTGCTGACCCTGGGAGATAAAGGTTCGCTGATATATGCCCAAGGAGAATTCCACGAAATACCCGCCTATCCGGCCCTTCAGATAACAGATGCAACGGGATGCGGAGACACCTATATGGTGGGGTATCTGTATATGCGCAACAAAGGCGCATCCCACCGGGAAGCGGGATGCTTTGCCGCCGCCATGTGTACCATAAAACTACAATCACACGGGCCATTCTGCGGAACGGAGGAAGCGATAAATAACGTGATAAAAGGATAGTTTCAGTACCCTTTCATCTATAACCCGAATTTCTTCAAATCATCTTCCACGCTACCGATACCTGCAATATGGAACATATCAACCAGTACCTTGACGACATTTGGAGAAAGGAAAGCGGGCAATGTAGGTCCTAAGTGAATATCCTTCACACCGAGGCTCAATAATGCCAATAATACAATAACTGCTTTCTGTTCGTACCACGCTATGTTGTAGACTATGGGAAGTTCATTAATGTCGTTCAGCTGGAATACTTCTTTCAGCTTCATGGCTATTACCGCCAGTGAATAGCTGTCATTGCACTGCCCGGCATCCAATACACGGGGAATGCCGTTGATGTCTCCCAAACCAAGTTTATTATAGCGGTATTTGGCACAACCTGCGGTCAGGATAACGGTATCTTGCGGCAAGGCTTTGGCAAATTCCGTGTAGTAGTCACGGCTCTTCATACGTCCGTCACAACCTGCCATTACGATAAAGCGGCGTATGGCCCCGGTCTTCACGGCATCTACCACCTTGTCTGCCAGTTGCAGCACCTGGTTATGGGCAAAACCGCCGATAATTTCTCCATGCTCTATCTCCACCGGAGGCTGGCATTGTTTGGCAATCTCTATGATTTCAGAAAAGTCTTTCCTACCTTCAGCATCCTTATCAATGTACTTGCAACCCGGATAGCCGGTAGAGTTGGTGGTAAACATACGTTCTTTATACACAGCATTTGCCAGAGGAGGAACGATGCAATTGGTGGTAAACAGAATCGGTCCGTTGAAGGAAGTGAATTCTTCGCGCTGTTTCCACCAGGCATTGCCATAATTGCCTACAAAATGGGAATATTTCTTGAAAGCCGGGTAATAGTGAGCAGGTAACATTTCACCATGTGTATAGACATCTATTCCTGTGCCTTCAGTCTGTTTCAATAATTCTTCCATATCCTTCAAGTCATGGCCGCTAATCAAAATTCCCGGACGGTTCTTCACACCGATATTCACCTTTGTAATTTCAGGATTACCGTAAGTACCAGTATTGGCTGCATCCAATAGAGCCATTGTCTTTACTCCAAACTCACCAGCTTCGAGAACCAGCTTCACCCACTCCTCTGCCGATAGAGACTCAACCGCAATGGTAGCCAGTGCGCGTTGCATGAAAACATGAACCGTATCATCATTGAATCCCAGACGCATGACATGCTCCAGATAGGCAGCCATACCTTTCAAGCCATAGACAAGCAATTCTTTCAACGAGCGGAGGTCTTCATTCTGTTCACGCAGAACACCTACTGTCTTCGCTTTTCCGGCATAGTCATCACGCGTTCCCTGCCAAGTCAGTTCATCTACTTTGGGTAAGAGCACTTTGTTATGCTTGGCCTCTTGAATCAATCCATTACGCATGGTGATTCCTTTATCTACCCGCTTCAAAATGCTTTCATCATCGAAATTTGCATTCGTAATAGTGCAGAACAGAGCATCCGTCACAAAGATATTCACTTCTTCGGAGACCGGACAATCTGCCTTGCGCAAAACATCGGCAACGACAGAGACACCTCTAACCACAAACAGCAACAAGTCCATAGCTTGAGCCGTATGACTTTCTTTTCCACATACACCTTTCAGTATACAGCCGGTTCCTTTGGCTGTCTCTTGACATTGATAACAAAACATGTTCGGTTCCATATTCTTATTCATTTAAAAGTTTACATCATCTTTCCATAAGATAAGCGGCACCTCAGCAATAAAAATAAGCAAGCTTATTTTCTATTACTTTCGGTTTGCATTATCTTTGTGCAAAGATGAGAGTTCTACAACGCGAAAACTGTCACGAATGTTACATCGAATCACAAAAAAGTAAAAAAGAGAATGGAAATCCATACATTATTGAAAATGCCTCCTTTTCAAGGCATAACAGAAGAAGAATTATTATCCCTCATCCTGGCACCCGAACATGCACGCAGGCAATGCAAACCTGCTGACTTTATTGCCATGCAGGGAGAAGCATACCGTTCTCTATTCATATTGTGCTGCGGCAGTGTGCGTACCCAAATGGTCAGTGCAGAGGGAAAGCAACTCACCATAGAAACGCTGAAAGCCCCGCAACTACTTGCCCCGGCTTTTGTCTTTGCCTCCGAAAACCGCTTCCCGGTAAATATCGAAGCAAAAGAGAAATGTGAGATACTCATCATAAACAAGAATGTCTTCCTGGAATTCCTGCATCGACACCCCACTGTGATGCGCAACTTTCTGCAACTGGTATCGGACAGAACTCTGTTTCTCTCCAAAAAGCTGAATGCCTTTGCCCTGCAAAGCCTAAAATCGCGCATACTGAACTATCTACGCATGCATGGCACGATACTCAACCAGCAGGAAGTGGCACAAATACTGGGAGTGGCTCGTCCCTCGCTGGCACGTGCCTTATCGGAGCTGGCAAGCGAAGGATGCATCCGGATAGAAAAGAAGGAAATGCGGATAAATGAAATCTCTGCCCAAAAGTATTTATAAAAAATGCCCGCACTTATATATTATTCTTACCTTTGTCCAAGAATAAAAAGCTATGGAAAAGATTCTACTGGATGAAAAGTACGAACAGTTATTGTTCCAAATCCCTCTACTAAGGGATTTGCCACATAATATCAAGCAATCGCTGCTTGAGAAACTGGAATATTCAGTCTATTCTATAGACAAGAAAGATATAGTTGCCCGGCAAGGCACCCCCTGCAAGAAGCTATATATACTATTGGAAGGCAAATTGCGTGTAGATATTATAGACGGCCTGGGCAATAAGGTTATGGTAGAATACATCGTTGCCCCCCGGGCCTTTGCCACTCCCCATCTCTTCGGCAGCAACACCACACTGCCGGCAACTTTTACCGCCATTGAAGACTGTATCCTATTCACTGCGACCAAAGAATCCACCTTCAAACTTATCAGCCAGGATCCCAAAGTGCTGCACAACTTCCTTTGCATAACGGGAAATTGCAATGCCTGCACGGTTTCGCGATTAAAAGCCCTTTCCCGCAAAACAGTCCGCGAAAGGTTTGTCGTCTATCTGTTTGAAAACAGAATTTCCAACTCTACCAGCATCACCATAGCGCATACCCAATCTGAGCTGGCAGAATACCTCAATGTAACCCGCCCGGCACTTTCAAAGGAAATCAATAAGATGACCAAAGAAGGTATTATCCTAATGACGGGTAAGAAAATTGAGGTATTGAATGAAGCAGCTCTGAAAGAGTATATCTAAACTACCATTTTACAAACAAGATTCTCGGATTGATGTTGACAGATACCCAGCCCCAATCCTGCCAACGTTTATGGTCGCCGCCTTTCGCCACGCCCATGGACTTCGTACCCCGCATGATGGAGTAACCGGCAGAAAGCTTCACGCCCTTCATCACATTCCAGTCAAGCTGATAGTCTATCTCCGAACCCAATCCCTTTTTTACATCATCCAGCTTGGCAGCAGTAGCAAAATAGTGATAATTCAATTGCATACTCACCTGCTTGGATGTCTTGAAGTTAACACCCAACTGGGCATCCTGCAAACCGGGAGCGACTCCCTGCCAGGCAGAAGCATAGAAATAATCCATCGCTCCATAGAACTTATGATGTGTTCCGTAAAGGGGATCGAAAGCCTTGAACTTGTCACCCTCCCCGTCACTTCCACTCAGATAATCATAACCCAAGCTCACACTCCATTGCTTGTCTATGGCATAGGCAGCCTTCACGCTTGCCATAAAGGCAGATACACTCTGCGCATTCTTGTTCTTTCCGGTCTGGTAATAGAAAGCAGCCTGCACGGGCAGCCAGTTTCCCGATTCCGGTTGATAAGTCACGTAAGTACCAAACGTCTGCAAATAGCGGGTACGGGAGGTCTCGGTCTCCGCATCACCGGTTTCCAGCCCCAGATTCATGAACAATAAAGAGACATCAAGATTGGAAGCTTGCGCCGCATAATGATACCAAAGGGTCTGCATATTCTTGTAAGGTTGCGCGCCGTCATAATAATAGGTACCGCCTTTTGACTTTTCCTTGTTTTGGTTGAAGGCAAGAATGAAATGCAGTTGGTGGGCATTCTTGGCATAGCCCAGCTTCAAGGCATCATGATAGCGACCTGCGACATTCCAGTCCAGTCCTCCTAAAATACGTTCGTCATCATAAGACAAGGTCTGGCGTCCCAGTTGTGCAAAAAAACCGGCACCGAAATCGAGCTTTGCCCATGCTTCGTTCATGATGAAACGCCCGTTAGTATCTATCTGCGGGTCTTGTCCCCACACCCCTACATGCTGGGCGGAAATCTTCATGCTCAAGTCCGAGCGTTTGTACTCCATGGAAAGGCGTGCACGGTTGTTGATGAATGCAGCTGCTTTGTCTCCCTCGAAACGTGGGAACTGTGCACCGTTACGGTATTCTGCACGGGGTCTGATTTGCATCGACATGGTGAATTCGTTCTCTTTCTCCGCACTTTGCGCCCACAACATTCCGGGCAACAGCCATAAGCCTAATGCCAAATAAACTATCTTCATAAGTATTTTAATTTAAGTTATACGTATGTACACTCACTCCTTGTGCCGAGGGCAAATAATTGATGCCGTACCAGCACATTTGCAACAGCAGAAAAGATACAAGCAGGCCGACCAATGCCTTGCGATGTGCCGCGGGACGCCCCAGACGGAAATGGATATATGCCAGATAGGAAAACCAGGTAGCCGCCGCCCAAGTCTCTTTAGGGTCCCATGCCCAATAGTGTCCCCAAGCAGCTTTTGCCCAGACGGCACCGGACAGCATACCCAGCGTCATGAAAGCAAGCCCTACATAAGTCAAGTTATCGCACAGAGCCATCTCATGCCTTTCAATCCCCTTCTTCTTGAACCACAGCAGGTAGACAGCCATCACCGTAGCGGCACCCAGCATGGCGTAGGCAAACATATAAACAATGACATGAGGAGTGAACCACGGGCTCTGCAAGGCGGGCATCAAAGTCTTATTGTGTATTTCGGGCTTGAATATATTGATGCAGACAAACACCAGTGACAAAATGGTACTGAAACCGAGAATCCATTTATACTTCCAACGGCCGTAAGTGATGATTCCCGCCAACGGAAGAAAAAACGAATACCACAGACGGGTCTCTCCCATCGTCCGCATCGGAGGACGTTCCAAAGAAATCCACATACCGACAATGAAACTGAAAAAGACAACCAGTCCCAGGCAGGTAAAGGTATATACCACTGCCGGGCGTTTTCCACGCCATGCAGCGAAAGCTCCCCATCCCCAGAAGAGTAAAGCGACAATGGCAAACAGAGCAAAATAATCCCAACTCATACCGTCTCCTCCTTTCTTTCTTCTTTTCCTTTTGGTGCATTGACAAACAAGCAGACTGCTCCCAGCACCATCATTATAATGCCGGCATATACAGCCGGGAGCCAGGGGTCGCGCACCAGTTCAAAGACACTGACATCACTCCACCGTCCCTTCGTCTCGTCATAGCTCAATTGATAAATATTCCACCCGGATATCTTCAACGGACGATTCACCTCGATAGTGTCTTCCACCACATCTCCCGCCTGCGTATAAACCGTAACAGCAGACACAAACCGTTGCGGCTCACGTTCGGGCATCACCAGACTGGTCTGCTCCGACAAACGCAATGCCTTATAGGGGAACATGAAGCTGCCGCAACTCACCCATCCCTCCTTCGACTGTCCGGAGGCGGTGTTCACCGCTTTCAGATAAACGGCATAGGCAGCTCCCATCGAATGGAATTCAGTAAACTTTAAGGTATCTTCCGTAGCCACGGAGGCAGCCATAGGAATGGTTTGAAAAATGGAGATGTCCCAATCCAGCAATTTTCCCCGTTCCACCTTCTCTTCCAGCAACAAATGTTCCGGCATATCCTTCGGCAGTGCCTGCCCCGTCTCATTGTCTATCAGCATCAGTTTGGGAGGATACTCGTGTATAGTAAATTCTTTCAGCTCAACAGCAAGCGGAAGTTCCGTCAGCTTGCCGCCCTCATCTATGGCACGCCATTCGGTCTTGCCCAATTGGGTAATCATTTTAAGACGCTGCATATCCGCATTGCCCAGCGTTGCCGTCAGAAGGGCAACAAACAAGCCGGCATGATTCAGCAGAAAAGGAATCTTACGCACATTGAAGGGGATAGCGGCACGGAGAATAGTCATCCCTAAGACAGCAACCAGCCAGACATAAAGTAACACAAACGGCCCAAAAGAAAGCATTTTCGAAAAGCCGATGACATCTGCCGAAGGATGGGTGGAGGGAACCTGCCGTACCAACCCCATAATGACAGTGATAGCCGCCACACAGACCAGGGAAGAAACTGCAGCCGTATAATGACTGAGCCATCCGAAACAATACACCCGTTTGCGAAGCCCATGCATCCCTGCCAGCAACAGCAAGAACAGCACCAGAACAATGATATTGACCGGCCATGCAAACAAGCCCCAACGAATGCCTCCAACGCTCCACTGTAACAGCAAGCCCGTGACAAACAGTCCTGCCCCACAGATAAAACCTTCCTTATACCCCCACGGTTTCTTCCACATCTTCTGATTTATGATTTGACGATGTACAAATTTATTTTAGTGCTAACCGGTTGTTAGCTTTCGCTTTTTCCAGCCAAGCCGGTGCTGTAGTCTTCAGGAAATTGTCCTTTGCAGCTCTTTCGGCATCCATATCGAGCCCGATATATTCCTGCGCCTTGTCTTTGGTGGAGATATCCGGCATAGGAACATTGTCTGTATATCCATGCTTCGCCAGCACCTTGGAGATAGCCAAACGCGCCTGCATGGCTCTATCCAACCCATGAGACAAGACACGCTGGATTTCTTGCGGTGCGTGGAAAGAGCCACCGTGAGATGCCACACCGAAGTCCCAACGCCATTGTGCCTGACGAATCAGCGCCAACACATCTTTCATCTGCTCTTCCGTAGCTCCCTTATCCCAAGCAAATTTAGCTTCGATATGGGCTTTGGCAAGTTCCTGCTCCAAGCGGTTACGGATTTCATTGGCCTTGCGCTGGCGTTCGTAGACGTTGTTGCGCAAAGTTTCCTCACTTTCGCGGTGGCAGGTTTGGCAGGTACGGTCTATCATAGCCAACGGACTCTGTATATGGTGGTCGCTGAACTTCACGCCACCTTCACTCTTATAAGGCATGTGGCAGTCCGCACACGATACGCCACGCTGGCCGTGAATCCCCATCTGGGCTATTTCAAAATCGGGGTGCTGCGCTTTCAGGATAGGGGTACGGCTCAACTTGTGTATATAGTCGTAGAAACCAGCCTCATCATAATAGGCTTCCATGTCTTCCACCGTAAAACCTTTGTCCCAGGGGAAAGTCAGGTACTTGCCGTCGCCCTTGAAGTAATACTCCACATGGCACTGCGCACATACCAGTGAACGCATCTCCTGCGGAGTGGCCTTGGTAATATCCTTGCCTTGGCGTTCAAAAGCCTCTATCAAAGCCGGACGGCTGATATGCAGGTTCATGTTTTCCGGTTCGTGGCAGTCGGCACAACCAATCGGGTTTACAATTTCATCGCCCAAAGCGCCCCACTTATTGTTATAGAAAGCATCCACACCGATAGCTTCCATCATGCGGGGCACATCGGGGCTCTTGCAAGTCCAGCAAGTAGAAGGCTGCGGGCCATCCGTAGCAGTGGCAGGCGCACCGGTACGAAGAGTTGCCGTAATGTCCTCGATGGCATGCATATGTCCGCGCGGAGTGGAATAGTCCTTGGAGAAGGCATATCCCGCCCAGAGCACTACCATCTCGGGACGCTGTTCCAATACATCCACAGCCACATTTCCATTGAATTCACTCTGGAAGTCGGTCTTGGCAGTTTCAGTCCATGTCTGATACTCACGGGGGAAATCACTCTTAAAGACTTCGTTGCGTGCCTCAATTCCCTCAATCACTGTTTTGCGGTTATTGAATACACTTGCCAGCTCGGCCCTGCGCTCCATCAAGGCAGAAACACATAGCCCCAAGACAAATACAACGACCATTGAACCACCGAACAACAGCCATCCTTGCCACGATTTTAATCTCTTTTCCATATCTATGAAGATTTATTGTTATTATTCCTTTATCAGTTTCTGCAACCACTCCGGCACGGGAGATTCCGGATAGGGTACCAATGCAGCGGGTGTAGACGAAAGACTGTTCATTCCACCATGAGGCACGTCGCGGTGGCAATCCCAGCATGCCTTTCCGTCGCCGGTGAGGGTCATCATGTAGTCTATTTTACCAGCATCCACAAACTCGTTGGTCAGTTGCGTATGGCAACGGATGCAATTATTCATAATGACCTGCGCACTTGCTGCCTCGGCTTGGATAGCCTGCGGTTCGCTTTTAGTGAGAAAGGCACCCACGTGCTTCATGCCGTCCATGCCTTTGAAAGCCCATTTCTTTACTATATTTTCATGAGGGACATGGCAATCGTTACAAGTGGCATCCCGGCTGTGGGAACTGTGCATCCAGGTTGCATAATAAGAAGCCATGATGTGGCAGTTGACACATGCCGCAGGGTCATCTCCCAGATAAGTGTGCGCCCGGAGAAGATACATAAACAAGCCTCCGCCGCCGACGAGGACACCGCATACAATGAGTGCCGTTACTTTCCATCTGTAGGACGGAAATAGTTTACTTATGATTGGTAACTTCGCCATAAAATGAATATTTTCAGCAAAAATAGGCAGTTACAATCTAAAAAAGTGTAATCATGATTACATTTTTCCATTTATTTTTCAGTATTTTTAATAAAGCATTCATTCTCCAGACATACCTATATGAAAACGTCCACAAAACACGCACGCCTGCGCATCTTGTGGACATCTTCATCCTTTTATAAAACTGCCTGCTTTTTCTAAGCAACTTTCTTTAATTGTATGTTCGCTTTCCTACTGCCCTTCCGAATCAATCTGCGAATCCAAAGATAATAGCCCGTCAGCGGCAAGCTGGCCCCTACCAAAGCGGCAAGGAAACTCAATATGCGGGTGGTCAGCCCTCCCCAACTGCCTACATGAACGGAGAATATCCAGCCACGGATTTTTCCTGAAGCGTCGGCATCCTTATATAAGGTAGCCCCGGTGATTTCACCGCTACGGGGATTGAACGTATAGCGGTCGGCAGCACGCTGGTTGCCCAACCGATTGAAAGAAACCGTAGCAGAGCCTTTGAACACGGTAATCTGTTTATAATCAGGATTGAGTTCCTTCAGTTCTTCGTAAACCTTCTGCCAGCTTGTAAAAGGAGAGAAAGAATTTCTTTCACGATGCTCACCTCCCGGTCTGCCACCAGACCGGCCTTGAGCCCGTTCTCCTCCCTGGGCAGCAGTTTGTGCCGAAGCACCATGTCCTCCACCCCCTTGCGTGGTTTCCACTCCGAAAACTTTGTAGAAGCCGGTGCGGTACCAGGAGAAAGACCATGACAGTCCCGTAAGCGCCATTACCAACAGAAGAACCAGCGTGTACATACCGCCTGCCACATGCAGGTCATAGCAGAACCGACGCCAACCCTTACCGGAAACAATCTTCAAACTGTTCTTCAAAGCCTTTTTTGTACGGGGCCACCAGATGACAATGCCCGATATCAGGACAAAGACAAACATCAGCGTGGCAGTGCCCACAATCATTTTCCCCCAGAAGATGCCTCCATCGGGCTTCATGCTGTCCAGCAACCAGCGATGCAGGCGGAACATGGTCGTGAAAAACGGCGCACGCTCATACTTGCCCTTTATCTCACCCGTATACTGGTCTACATAGACGGAAGCACGACGAGGTTTGGAAAGGTTCACCTGCCAGGCACGCTCCGGAGCAGACGAGGCTGTGACACCCGTCACAGAAACACTATCCGGCAGAGTAGCGGCCACTTTTTCGGCCACCTTGCCCATGGGAAGCGGTGCCGGCCCGACTTTCTCCACATAGTAGAGGTCGCGGTGGCAGAGCTCCATCACCTCCGTCTCGAATACCAGCATGGCTCCGGAAAAACAGATAAGGGTAATCAGTAGCCCGAAGGGGACTGAAAGCCATAAATGTATCTTACGAAAAACTTTCTTCATAGGAGCTTTATTCCAGTTTACCTACACCGTTCAGTTGGGTTGCATTGACAACCAGACCTTTGGTAGCTGTTGCATTGGCAGGGTCTACCTTATAGATGGCAGGATAGCCGGAAGAGGTAGTGACTGCCACATATGCGTTGCCATTTTCCATGTACGGGGTATTACCAAAGCCAGAGACATCGCTTGGAAGGCCGTTCACATAAGTCAAAGCTCCAGTGGAGGCATTGAAGACGGCAAGTTGGTTGGCAACCTTGTCTGATGCCGTAATTGCCTTATCATACATCAGCAGCAGGAAATAATTACCTGAAATATACCAAGTCCGCAAGAAAGAGGCGCCATTGGCTTTCTCTTCAAGATTATAGTAATAAGCGGCATCAAATTCTTCTGCTTTGGTATCGATGCGTACAACTCCAGCAGGCAATGTAGTCTGCTGACGCGAATCACTCATGGTCTTGGCATAGCTCGGAGAAAATACATATACATAGCCGTCGTCGGCAAGCCAGTTCATCTGGTAGTACTGTGAACGGTTACGTCCGGCAGCATAACTGATTTTGTCTGTAGTGATGACCTTATGAGAATTCAGTGTCTGATCACCAAAGATAGCGATATGGCATTCATTAGGATACTGGGTCCATTGCAATTCGTCCTTCTCATAGGCACCGCTACCCTGCCCGCCGGATTCTGTCTTTATTAAATCCTCATTACCGGAAAGCACCCACTTGTAGCTACCGTCTTCGTTCTTCTGCATGCAACCATACTGGCTAAGCCCCATGGGAATGGCTGCTGCATAAACCTTACTGCCCACTTGTTCTATACCGGCCAGTGTTACGTATTCACCATTTTCAAGGAAATTTTCGGCAAGAAATGGAGTATCCTTTGTTACCGAGTTCTTTGTATAAGTCTGTTTCTCGACATCCAGATAGGAAATCAAAAAAGATTGGGGAGTATATCCATTTGCATCATTCAGTTCCGTAGGGCCGTCGCCGGTAGAAGTCGTCATTATAAATTGGTCATAATAGCCGTAGGTAGTGAAACGATTGACGTTATACTCCTGGCTACGTTTTTCCAGTTCACCGTTTGTATTCATAATGAACGACTGGGTAGTGCCTGCATTTCCCTGGTGATAGTTCAAGGCATACAGATATTTGTTTCCGTAGAACACCCAGTAAGTAGCCCCATCGTTCACAAGGCCATTGCCGGCAGCAGTAATTTCACCGCTTTCCAGTGACTCGGCTGTCAGCAGGACAGGAACGGAGCTACCTGAAACTGTAGCCGTGGCAGCTATCACATAGTTACCCTTTGAACCGGAACCGGAGCCGGAACCCGGTTCGTCTGTGTCTGTACAAGAAATTAAAGCCATTCCGGTCATTGCCATTGCAAAGAGGCCGGACAAAAGATAATTCTTCTTCATTTGTTCTTCTTATTAATTACACCTATTAAAACCATTATATTTATTAATCACCAAAATGTACACGTATCTTGCCATAGAACGCACGCCCGGCTTTCTGAAGGCTGAAGTTGTCGTACAAATCCTCGTTCGTGAAGTTGCGGCATTCAAACGAGATATTGTAACGGCCATTCTTCAGACTATAGCTCAATGTCAGGTTATGGGAGAACTGGTCGGGTACCATGAAATCCTTGTTCTTGCTACCGATGGCCTGCGAATAGTAGGAGAAGCTGTGCATGTACTGGTTGTCGTAAGTCACGGACAGTATATTCCCTTTCTTCCAGAGGTCGCGCCAATAGAAGTTTACGTCAAAATCAGCAAACTGATAGGGCACATTGGGAATGCGTGCCTTGTAACCGAGATTTTCCACAGAGTTGCCGGTACTGCCGATTTGCATCTTCTCATTGTCACGCACATTCATCTGCGTGAAGTTGCCGCCCACACTCAGCCAGCGTCCGAAGCCATAGCGTGCCGATACATTGTATCCCTTCGTCAGCACCTTGCCGTAGTTGGTATAAGTGGCCCCTTCTTTTCCTCCGCTCAAGTCCTGGATATTACGCTGGATATAATCCTTCGTATTGCGGTATACCACACCGCCTTCCACGTAGACGGAATGTTTTCCAAAACTCCGGGAATAACTCAGGTTCAAGTTGATGTTGTCACTTTTCTCGGGACGGATGCCGATGTCTCCACTCTCCAGGTCTTCGTCACCAAACATCTCTTCGATAGTGGGCAGGCGGTAAGCTTTTTCATAAGAGAGCTTCGCCTGCAAGCCGGGTAGGATGAAGTAGGTTCCGGCAGCACCATATCCCCAAGAGTCTACCGTACGGCTGGTGCGTACATAATTACTACCGGTATCATCCTCGGCCATAGGTCCTGCCACATACTGGCGGTAGTATTTGCCGAATGCCGAGAAGTTCCACTTTTCGGAAGGCATCAGGCGGTATGACAAACCGGAGATATTCTTGCGGGTCTGCTTGGCAATGGCATCCGTCTGTTCTTCCACCGCCAACAGTGAAGTATTATCACGCTGGAATGCACTCAACACATGATTGAAAGTCAGCATGTGGACTCTGGCAATGCGGTAATTCAAGGTCAATGTACCGTTCCAATTGTCATTATCGGCACGGGAATACTGGCGGGACTGTTCGCCGGGACTGTTCAGCGGATGTTTCTCACCAAGCCAGTTGTATTCATAGCGGGCAGTATCCACATTCGTAGTGGCATTGCGATTGTAGTTGGCTGTCAACACCATATCCAGCCCCTTGATTATCAAGTTGCGTTTGCTGTATTCCATCGAAGGCATTAGTGAATGGCCGAAGCGGTGCTTTTCTCCGAAGACTGTCTTCTGGCGTACACCGGTCTGTATGTCCTTGTACATGTGCGAATAGGTGAAACCGAACATCAGCCGGTCTGCCCAACTTTTGTCCACAATACCCGCTTTGGCCACAATGGCTTCGTTGTGGTAAGTATCATTGAAACGCTTCACGCGCACCTTCTCACTTTCGTTGAAACTGCCCGTCTCAAAATCCTTTACCGGCGCATCTACATGATAATCGTTGTCCGAGTAGTTTTGAAAGGCATTGATTTCATAGCTGAAACCGTTCTTGAAAGTCTGTCCGAAGTTAACGTATGAGCGGTGGGTATTGAACGAGCCGTAAGAATAAGAAGCATCCAGGAACCAGTTCCGGCGTTTCTTGTTGGTAACAATATTGATGACACCGCCAATGGCATCCGTACCGAAGCCCACGGGAACTACACCCTTATATACCTCTATACGGTCGGCAAAGCTCACCGGAATATTGTTCAGGCTGAAGGAGCTTCCCACACCTTCCTGCGGCACACCGTCAATGAACACCTTGACGTGCTTTCCGCTAAAACCGTCCAGCATCAACTGCATGTCCGAACCTACCCCACCCGACTCACGGAGTTTCATGCCCGGAGCCTTGGTCAAGGCATCGCTCAGATTCTTCGTGGTGTTCTGGAGTTCCTTTGTATCGACTGCCACAGCATTGAATGCCGACCTCTTCACCCGGCTTACTCCGGTAGAAACGATAGTCACCTCGTCCAGCTGTTGCGTTTCGGGAGCGATGGTTATGTTCAGCTTCATCCGCTCATCATTGACCAGTTTCACCTTTTTCTCCACCTTTGTATAACCTACGGCAGACACCACCAGCGTATAGTCGCCGGCAGGCGCCTTGATGTGATAGAGGCCTTCCTGATTCGTGGTTCCTCCATAACTCGTCCCTTTCAGATAAACAGTCGCAAAATCCACCGTTTCTTTTTCCGTAGAAATGATTCTACCCGAAATCATCCCTCCTCTCCTCTGCGCATGTACAGACAGAGAAGCCAACAGAAGGAAAAACAGCAGCGAGAATTTAAGTGTATATGCTTTCAATTTTATAATAATTATAATGTTGTTAGTAAACCGGTGCAAAGGTCATTATTAACAGCCAGCTGTGCAATCACTTATTGTAGGTAATTATATGGAGTGGATTTATCGTATATATCATATTATGCAATCACCATTGATAGGTATTATCAATAATAAATCTAAAAAAAGAGGAGCCGGGAAATGAAAAACCCCTATTTATAGGTATTGCCCAATATGCCTTTTTGTACGACCTTTGCTGCAAATTAAAACAAGACAACGGACAATAAATTATTAAAGTTTAAGTATGAAAATTGAAAAGATTGTAGCCCGTGAAATCCTTGATTCACGCGGCAATCCCACAGTAGAAGTGGACGTTATTCTGGAATGTGGTGTTATGGGACGCGCAGCAGTGCCTTCCGGTGCTTCTACCGGCGAGCACGAAGCGCTGGAACTTCGCGATGGCGACAAGCAACGCTACGGTGGTAAAGGTACACTAAAAGCAGTAGAAAACGTCAACAAGATAATCGCACCGGCACTGATTGGCTGGTCGTCACTGGAACAGCGTACCATCGACCACAAGATGCTTGAGTTGGACGGCACGCCTACCAAATCCAAGCTGGGTGCCAACGCCATTCTGGGTGTCTCACTGGCAGTAGCCAAAGCCGCCGCCAATTATCTCGATATACCTTTATACAGATATATCGGTGGAGTAAATACCTACGTAATGCCGGTCCCGATGATGAATATCATCAATGGAGGTTCACACAGCGACGCTCCTATCGCTTTCCAAGAATTTATGATTCAGCCGGTAGGCGCCTCTTCCTTCCGTGAAGGCCTGCGCATGGGAGCCGAAGTATTCCACGCCTTGAAAAAAGTGTTGCACGACCGCGGCCTCAGCACTGCTGTAGGCGACGAAGGCGGTTTTGCACCGGCACTGGCAGGAACAGAAGATGCGCTGGACTCCATCATGAGCGCCATCAAGGCTGCCGGCTACGAACCGGGCAAGGATGTGAAAATCGGTATGGACTGTGCCTCATCCGAGTTCTTTAAGAACGGTATCTATGACTACTCCATCTTTGAAGGCGAAAATGGTAAAAAACGTACTGCCGACGAACAAATAGCTTACTTGGAAGATTTGATTAATAACTACCCGATTGACTCCATCGAGGATGGCATGAGCGAAAACGACTGGGAAGGCTGGAAGAAGTTGACCGAACGCATCGGCAACCGTTGCCAGCTGGTTGGCGACGACCTGTTCGTGACTAACGTGGAATTCCTTGAAAAAGGTATTGCCATGGGCTGCGCCAATTCCATCCTTATCAAAGTCAATCAAATCGGTTCACTCAGTGAAACGCTGGATGCTATCGAAATGGCACACCGCCACGGTTATACCACAGTGACTTCTCACCGTTCCGGCGAAACCGAGGACGCCACCATTGCAGACATTGCCGTTGCCACCAACAGCGGACAAATCAAGACCGGTTCTCTGAGCCGCTCCGACCGCATGGCGAAGTACAACCAACTATTGCGCATCGAAGAAGAACTGGGTAACCTTGCTGTCTATGGCTACAAAAGAATAAAATAACCCTTTGTAGTGAATAAGTCATAAAGAGGGAATAGCGTCTTTGGGAAAAGGCGCTATTTTTATTAAAGAATCGTCTATATCTTTGCAAAAGTCATCCCCTACTATCCTCTATAGGAAAGATTCTTTCCAAGATGGTAGCAGGTTAATGTTTCATTGACTAAAGACTATTCGTCCGACAGTCGTTACATTATCGTCCGACATATGTTTAATTATCGTCCGATAGCTGTTGGACGATAATTAAACATATGTCGGACGAATAGTTTTTAGTAAGCAAGAATATAAAATATAGCGGCGCAACAATCATTTGCTCCCAAAGCCTCCCTTTATTATTTACGGAGGCCTTCAAAAACAGTCCTCATTCACGGTTCATCAAACGATGCTCTGCCATCTGCTCGAACTTCGTGCCGGGACGTCCGTAATTGGCATACGGATAAATGGAGATGCCTCCGCGCGGGGTGAAGATACCCGTCACCTCAATATACTTAGGGTTCATCAAATGAATGAGGTCTTTCATTATGATGTTCACGCAATCCTCGTGGAAAGCACCATGATTGCGGAAGCTGAACAAGTAGAGTTTCAAACTCTTGCTCTCTACCATCTTGACATCGGGGATATAGCAAATACGGATTTCTGCAAAGTCCGGTTGCCCCGTGATGGGACAGAGGCTGGTGAATTCGGGGCAGTTGAAACGCACCCAGTAGTCATTGCCGGGATGCTTGTTATCAAATGCCTCCAATACTTCGGGGGCATAGTCCTGACGGTATTCTGTCTTTCTCCCCAAAAGGGAAAGTTGGTCTTTCAATTCTGTCATAGCCATATATTTTTAGTGATACAAGTGTGCCTCATTTAGTAGAAGCCAAAAACTTTTCCAATCCTTCTCTGCGCAACGTGCATGCCGGGCAGTGTCCACAACCATCTCCCGGGATACCGTTATAACAAGTCAGCGTTTCGTGACGTATAAGTTCGAGCACTCCAAGCTCGTCTGCCAGCGCCCAGGTCTCCGCTTTGTCAATCCACATCAGTGGTGTGTGCAGTACGAATTGCTCGTCCATAGCCAGGTTCAGCGTCACGTTAAGCGACTTGATGAAAGCATCCCGGCAATCGGGATAACCGCTGAAATCGGTCTGCGACACCCCCGTCACAATATGATTAATCCCCCGCTCGCGGGCGTAAACGGCGGCTATACTCAGGAAAAACAGATTGCGTCCCGGCACAAAAGTATTCGGAAAGCTGTCTGCCGGCTTCTCCTGGTCCATCTCCATGCCGGCATCTGTCAATGAGTTATGTCCCAGCCGGCCGATAAAGGAAACATCCATTACTTCGAACTCCACACCTGCCTTACGGGCAATGGCCCTCGCCAAGTCCACTTCCTTCTGATGTTTCTGTCCATACAGAAAACTCAGCGCATACACTTTCTTAAATTCACGTTTTGCCCAAAAGAGGCAAGTGGTCGAGTCCTGCCCGCCACTGAATACCACCAAAGCAGTGTCCCTATTCATCTTGTTAAAAGCCTCTCCCCTTGCCCTCCCCCGTAGGGAGGGAAACAGAGAGGGCATTGCTAATTATTTGTTTGACATAATAACTGATTTCCCCTCACTACGGGTAAGGGGCTTTAAATATCGCCTATTTTCCATACTTTATAGGAGATGCCTTCATCATAGACATCACTACCGTCTATCCGCTTAATAGCTTTTACCACACGGATAGTCACAGGCAGTATCAATACCTCGTACATGGACTTCAGCAGAATCTGGATACACATCATCACCAGCAACTCCCGCCATGCAATGATTCCTCCGAACGCCACCGGAAAGAAAATCAACGAGTCTGCCGTCTCACCAACCACCGTCGACCAAATGGCACGTGCGGAGAAATTACGCCCGTTGCTTGCCAGTTTCATGCGGCTCATTACGTAGGCATTCAGAAAAGAGCCCACCAAGAATGCCGTCAGACTGGCTATGACAATACGGGGCGCCATTCCAAAAACGAAATTGAAATGCGCGGCACCATCCCAGAAAGGGGCGGCAGGCAACGCCACGGCTATCAGTCCCAGCATTACCACAAAAAAGTTCATGGCAAAACCGCTCCAGATAATCAGGCGGGCTTTACGAAAGCCCCAAACCTCGGCTATGCAATCGTTGATAATATAAGAAATCGGGAAGACCAGCAATCCGGCTGTTACGGTAATACCAAAAACCTGGATAACTTTAGTCTCAAGAAGATTGGCTGCAATCAAGCATACATTGAACAGAATGCCCAGCAACATAAAAGGTACAGATACTTTTTGTTTCATACTCCTGTTTTTTACGTGGTGTTCTAGAATACACGACCGCTATTCACGGCATCATACATTTTAAATCCGGTTGCAAAGGTACAACAAGTTTTGCAAATGAACAAACAACATATATTTTAACTAAAACCCAAGCAAGACAAAGCTCCTTTTTTTTATTCGAAGTAATTACAGACAGTGCATATTTAGTTAACGAGACTTAAATAAGATTTTCCAAACCAAGAATATTATTTACAATAGTTTTAAAAAACACAAACCAACAGCATAAAAATCAATATATTAACTGATTTTAGCACAAAATCAAAAACATGCAACCAAGTTTGCTCTCAAACAAGATTTCATTCACGCAAATTTCTTAAGCAAATAAAATAATGGACAACATATTTTAATACATACGATTCTATATTTTAAATAATGAAAATTAGGATTATATTTGATAACAACAATCCGGAAGCTCTGGAAAGCACATTGATATTAACCAAGAATATACCATATTATATATAGTAACCTTAGAAAAACAATGAATGCCTATGATTTACCCGAAAGCCCCAAGACACTATTAGTGTCATCTTCTATTCAACCTATTTATTTTGAGATCCATTAGCTTAAACAAAAAACATCTATTATGAATGAAAATCGTAAACGAGGAACATCGAACAACAAAATCCTCACAGCAATTGCCATCGCCTCCCTATTTATAGGAAGCAGCAAAATCATGGCAATAGAGACCTACTCGGAAAATTCATTCGGAGTGACAGAACAGATGCAGGCACAAACAGCCCGCGGTATCATTGTCGACCAGAATGGAGAGCCTATCATCGGAGCAAGTATCTTGGAAAAAGGTACTACCAATGGAGTTACTACCGACTTATACGGTAAATTCTCGCTAAACGTAAAAAGAGGTGCCACCCTGGTCATTTCCTACATCGGCTATAAGACGCAGGAAGCCAAAGCAGATGCCAACATGAAAATCACCCTTACAGAAGATTCCGAACTACTGGATGAAGTAGTTGTTGTCGGTTACGGTGTACAGAAAAAGAAACTTGTCACCGGCGCCACTGTACAAGTGAAAGGGGAAGACATAGCCAAGCTGAACACTGTGGATGCCCTGGGCGCTTTGCAGAGCCAGTCACCGGGTGTCAACATCACACAGAACAACGGCTTCCTGGGTTCGGGCTTTAAGGTGAATATCCGCGGTATCGGTACTACCGGAACCTTCTCCCCGCTTTATGTGGTAGATGGAGTTGCCAACGGTAGCATCGACGGGCTGAACCCGAGTGACATTGAATCTTTGGACGTCTTGAAGGATGCCGCTTCTGCCGCCATCTATGGTGCGCGTGCTGCCAACGGCGTTATCCTGATTACCACCAAACGAGGTAAAACCGGCGTTGCCGAAGTCAGTTACGACGGCTATGTCGGCGTGCAGAACCTCTACAAAATCCCTACTATCCTCAATGCCCAAGAGTACATGATGATGCAGGATGAAGGCCGTGTAATGGACGGATTGAGTCCGTACAACTGGGCGACCTATATTCCGGAAAGGGATTTGCAGGCCATACAGAACGGAACATGGAAAGGGACAAACTGGCTGAAGGAAGTGCTGAATGAAGATGCATTGGTACAGAACCACGCAGTCAACATCACCGGAGGAACAGACCGTTCCAGATATGCCATAGGTATTTCATACACCAACCAAGAAGCCACCATGGGAGTTCCCGGCGAATTTCCAGAAATGAACCGCTACAACTTCCGCGTCAACTCGGACCACGTAGTCATGAAAAAAGGCAATCTTGACTTCCTGAAAGTGGGCGAAACCATCAACTACAAATATTCACAAACACAAGGTTCATTCGGAACCGGCGGCATTTATTGGAACGGAGTGCACAATATGCTCATCATGAGCCCGTTGATGCACCCTTACAATTCAGACGGAGACTACTACCTCTACGCAGACCAGGAAAAGGACAACTACAAATGGGATATCTCCAACGGAGCCAATAAAAACCCGATAGCTTATCTGGACTACTATATGAACCAGAACCTAAGCAAATCCCATTACATGCAGAGCAGCTTCTATGCAGAACTGCAACCCATCAAGAACCTGCGTATCAAGAGCCAGTTCGGTTACATCATGGGAGCCTCCAGTTATCGTTCCTATTTGCCGAGATTCGATTATCTGAGTGCGTCACTCAACAACGCAGAAGACAAGGTTACCCAATCCATGTCTATGTATAACCGTTGGTCATGGGACAATACAGCCAACTACATCTTCAATATCGATGACCATAACATCGACGTCCTGGTAGGTCAGAGTATTGAAAAATGGGGTATGGGAGAAGAAATGAGCGGTTCAGCCATAGGCTCAAACTTCTATGACTTCAAGCACGCTTATTTGTCCAATGTTCCATTGACCGCCAACAGTGTGTCCTCCTTGACTGGCAAGCCTAACGGGGAAGGTTCCATCGCCTCCTTCTTCGGACGTATCAACTACAACTATCAAGAGAAATACATGGCTTCTGTCATCATGCGTGCGGACGGTTCCTCCACTTTTGCCCGCGGACACCGCTGGGGATACTTCCCTTCAGTATCCGCCGGATGGGTTATCAGCAACGAGTCCTTCATGTCAGGAATCAAATGGCTGGACTTCTTAAAGCTACGCGCTTCCTGGGGGCAAAACGGTAACTGTAATGTATCTACTTTCCAATATCTTTCACTGATAACTTCCAACAACGGATATGGCGGTTATACGTTCGGCGACTCCATGGACCTCATCAGTACCGGTTCATACGCCTACCGACTGACCAACCCAGACCTTACCTGGGAAACACAGGAGCAATTGAATTTCGGTATCGATGCACGCTTCTTGAACAACCGCCTGGGCTTTGAATTCGACTGGTATAACAAAAATACCAGAGACTGGCTGGTTACGGCTCCGGTACTCTCTTCCTTCGGTGCCAATGCAGTGTCCGTCAATGGCGGTAATGTAAAAAACACGGGTATTGAAGTAGGACTCCACTGGAACGACAACATCGGAAAGGATTTCCAATATGGAGCCAACCTGACCCTTGCTCACAACAAGAATGAAGTGACCAAGATTGCCAACAAAGACGGAATCATCCACGGTAGCGGCAGCGTTCTGTGGGAAGGAGCCGAAGAGTGCTTCCGTGCTGAAGTAGGCAAACCCATCGGCTACTTCTACGGCTACAAGAGTAACGGCATATTCCAGAACCAGGAACAGATAGACAACTACAAAGGTCCGAAACTGAATGGCGACAAGACACAGCCGGGTGACGTAATCTGGGCAGACACCGACAATAGCGGTACGCTCGATGCCAATGACCGTACTATGATAGGTAACCCGAATCCCGACCTGACAATGGGACTTTCCCTGAATGCCAGCTGGAAGGCCATTGACTTCTCAATCACTACTTACGGCGCATTCGGCCAGCAGATTCTGAAGTGTTATCGTGACTTCTCCTCCTCACCCTTGAATAACTATACAGCAGAGATATTCCAACGCTGGCACGGCGAAGGTACGTCCAACAAGTTCCCGAGACTGTCCAGCGCTTCCAGCTCCAACTGGAACAGAGTATCAGACATTTACATCGAAGATGGAGACTATCTCAAGATAAAGAACATCACTGTGGGATTCGACTTCAAGAAAGCATTCAAGAAGTTACCGGTACAACAGCTGCGCCTGTATCTGACCGCACAGAACCTCTTTACCTTCACCGGCTATTCCGGTATGGACCCGGAAATCGGTTACGGTGGCGACGATTATGGTTGGGCATCAGGCATCGACCTGGGCTACTACCCCAGTGCACGTACCTATATGATAGGCTTAAATGTAAAATTCTAATTAACCGAAGAAATTATGAAAAAGATATTATTCATAGCATCAGCAATACTGATTCTTCTTTCAGGATGCGAAAACTTCCTCGATTCGGAACTTTTGACCGAAAAGACAACCGCCAACTTCCCGGAGACAGAAAAGGATGCCCAAGAGATGGTGACGGCCATATACGCCCATCTGTTGTTTGAAAGTCCTGAAACCTCTTCCCAGTATTACATTGCCCAGTTGGCAGGTGACGACTGTCTGGGAGGCAACCTCTCCTACTCCAACAACTGTGCCACCAACTTCCTTATGTACAGTGGCAATCTGAATACATTTGCCGGTATCTGGGACCGTTGCTACACCCTTATCAACCGTGCCAACAATGCCATCAACACAATGGAGAATGTGAAATCATGGTCCAGCGAGAGCGAACGTAACCGACTTTTCGGTGAGTCCTACTTCCTACGTGCCATGGCTTATTATGAGCTGGCACAAGTCTTTGGCGGAGTTCCTTTACGCACCACACTGGAAAGTACCAACCTGCCGCGTGCATCCGTAGACGAAATCTACACCCAGATTGCAGCCGACTTGAAAAACGCTATCGAAATGATGCCGGCAAAGATTTATCCGAAAGGCTCAGACATGACCGGACACGCTACAAAATATGCTGCCGAAGCCATGATGGCACGTGTATTCCTTTTCTATACCGGACGCTACGAAAAAAACGAGCTCCCCAACGGAACTACCAAAGAGGAGGTCATCTCTTGGATAGATGACTGTGTAAACAACTCCGGTCATAAACTGGTGTCCGACCAACGCAACATCTGGGCCTACACCAACGATGCTACCGAAGACAATACCGAAGGGTTCCGTTACCAATACGTTATCAACCATAACCTGAAATGGGAAGGAAACAGTTCCGACGAAACTTTATTCGCCAACAAGCATAACCTGAAATCCGACTGGACCTATACCTGGTTCTCCAACACATGCGCGCAATTCTATTCACCGTCTGCCGACAACTATTCCAACAAAGACAGTTATCCCTTCGGCACCGGTTGGGGAGCTGGCCCTGTATCTCCGGCTATGGTCAACGAATGGAAAGACTGGGCCGCCAAGCAGACCTATACGGACGGTTACAAGGAGGATCCCCGTCTGACCGGTTCCATATGGTCGTACAAAGCACTTGATCCGAATGTTGCCGGCAATGTACTGATGGACTGCACCATGGACGAGGGTGAACCGGAATATACCGTATCCTATCGTTACTATGAACAAACCGGCTATTTCCAGAAAAAATACATCAATATCAATTCCTACAATGAAGGCAAAATCGAACCTTTCGGCAAGCAGATGTTCCCCGGAATATCTTCGCAGACATCCCAACAGCTACTCCAAATAGCCGACTTGATTCATATCCGTTTTGCCGACGTTCTGCTCATGCAGTCCGAGCTGAAACAAGACGCTACGGGTCTGAACAAGGTACGTGCCCGCTCCCACTTGGCTCCGGTGGCCTACTCCCTGGAAGCCATCAAGCAGGAACGCCGCTGGGAACTTGCATTCGAGTCCATCCGCTGGTGGGATATCCTTCGCTGGTCGGGTCCTTCGCTTGAGGAAGCCGGTGACATACTCAACAAACAGACCGGGTTCAATATAATAAATGCCGCTACGGTGGTACCGATGGTCAAATTCGACTATAAGAAACGCCTACAAGCAACCCAAGGCTACTGGCCCATTCCGCAAGACGAAATCGACATCTCCAATGGAGTCCTTGAGCAGAATCCAGGCTGGGATGCATCTGCCCAGTTCTCGGATTGGAACAATATGTAAGAGTATTAACCTATAAATAAAGACAATATGAAAGTAACAAAAATATTGATAGCAATGCTTGCTTCAGCCTTCATCGTTACTGCATGCGATCCTATCGAAGACGAAGACTTGCGAGACAAATATGTGACTGATGCCGGTACACCCATAACCAAGGAGGCATTACAAGCCGCCATATCCATTACCCAACCCTTCCCCAACCAAGACGGAGTAGTGGAAGGCGACCAGTATATCGCCCTGAAAAACTCCCGCCCGGACATTGGCGGTTCATGGCACATAGAATGGGGGGGCGAAGGAAGTAAACAAAGTAAGACTCTGGTCACGGACAACGCTACGGTCATCATGGAGTCCAATGCGGACTATTCCATCTACTATATGGGCATTTCCGCCAATCAGATTATCAAGACAGATCCGGTTGTAGTGACTGTGACCAATGTATTCGACGATTGGTCCACTTACTTCACCGGTGCAACCGACAAGAGTGACAAATCTGCCAAGAAGACCTGGAAATTCCGTGAAGTCAGCTGGGGTTCCGTCTGCAATATGGGGGCTCATGGAGGCTGGAAATATACCAGTGCAGGCTATACTCCCGAATCAAATTTTGCCTGGTGGGCCAATGTCACTGCCGCCGAAGCGGGAGACCAGTCCATGGTATTCGAATTCGACGGAAACAAGATGAAAACCTATGATGCCAGCGGAAACCTGAAGGCAGAAGGTACTTTCTCCTTCACACACGAAAAACCGGAAGACGGAGTACTGGGTGAACTGATAACAAGTATCCCCACCATCGGAGGAAATTATGACGACAACGGACAAAGCGTAGGCAGCAACAAATTCTGGCTGCTGACACTGGATGAGAACTATATCACAATCTATCATCCCGGCAAGTATAGCGGTGGTGTGGATTGGGACGACAGCGGCTGGTATGCTTATTTCAAGACTGAAGCAGAAACCGATTCTGAATAATATGCACTCTCTATGAAAAGGAAACTGCTATTTATAATAGCTACTGTCTTTCTAGTAGCTGCATGTCACAATGACGACTACATGCCCGGACTGCCAGCTCCGGGAAATGAAGACAACGAGACCGAAATGGCCGAGCAGGTTGCAGGCCGGGTTGCATTGGGCTACGTCACTTATTATGGCACATCCATACCCGATGCCAAATACCTGACCCACATAAACTACGCTTTTGCAGAATTATATGTTAAAAACGGAATTTATGAAAAGTTTGGCCTGCAAGGTGATAAATCCCGTTTTGATAAGGTAAAGAAAATAAAGAGCCAGTATCCACATGTGAAGATATTACTCTCTTTTACCAATAGCGTTTCCAATACTGACAATTCCCAGGACGGAGGTTTCTCCGCCCTGGCGAAGAGTCCGGAAATGCGCAAGCAATTCGCACAAGACTGCAAAGCCTTTGTTTCGAGTGAGGGCATAGACGGTATTGACATTGACTGGGAATTTCCCGGTATGACTTTCAGCAGCAATGCCTATGACGAGTTGGTAGATGTGGAAAACTTCACCCTATTGATGAAAGACCTGCGTGCAGCGTTGGGGCAGTCCACCCTATTGACCTATGCAGGTTATTGCATGGACAAGCGTCCCCAAGGCGAAGGCTATAAATATATTGATGTAAAGGCCGTAGACCCGTATGTAGATTTCGTCAATATCATGGCCTATGATCTGGTTGATGCCCCCCAGCATCAATCAGCATTGAACAAGCCAAGTAATTACTGGGACTGCCAGCGTTCCGTAGACGAATACCTGAATGCAGGGGTATCTGCCGACAAATTAGTGTTGGGAATTCCGTTCTACGGAAGAGCCGATTTCAATGCCGGCGGCAGCATCAATTATCGGGATATTCTCAACCTGAGTAAGGATGACGGCTATGTCATCGAAAATTGGGATACAGAAGGCAATGTCCCCTATGTCACCAAAAACGGCAGTTTCTACTGTGGTTACGACAATCCCCGCAGTATTGCCGTAAAAGGTGAATGGATATTAAAAAATGGCATGAAAGGCATGATGTTCTGGGATTATGAAGGCGATGACACCATGGGAACCCTACGCAAAGCGCTGTGGAATGCCGTCATGAAAAAATAAGTAACTTAACACACATTCTCAGGAGGTTATTCCGGAAATTAGGGTAAGGGTAATTTTGCATACGATCTTCATTCAAGGCAAGAATACTGACGGAATAACCTCCTTTCCTCCTCCAAGACTACAAAACCTTTTTTCATTTAAGTTGTTGAAAGCACATTCATCAAAACCTAACTTAAATGAAAACAATCTTAAAAGCAATGTTTCTGTTGTGCGTAGCCGGACTTCCCTTGTCCACTATCCATGCACAAAAAAAAGAGATTATCGATGACGAAGCCCCCAACGGCATTGTCATAGTTACTATCGACAAAGCGGGCGACGAGATTATCCGCATCATGAATGAGTCACAATTGCCTTACATCCATGACCCGAAAGCTCCCCGCTTCTTATTGATGGACAAACAAGGCAAATTCGCCCTGGGTATCGGAGGGTATGTCCGTGCCACCGGCGAGTATGATTTTGGAGGTATTGTGGATGATATTGACTTTGTTCCTGCCAACATTCCAAGCAGTAGTAAAATCAAAAATCAATTTCAAATGGATGCCAGTACGGCCACTATCTTTCTGAAATTAGTCGGACACACCCGGCTATTGGGTGACTTCACAGTCTATACAGCCGGAAATTTCCGAGGAGGAGACAAAACATTCCAGCTACGGAATGCTTATATGTCATTCCGAAATATAACGGTGGGATATACTTACGGCGGTTTCATGGACTTAGGCGCCCTCCCCTCCACCATTGACTTCCAGGGGCCCAACGGTGCCACGTTCTACCGCGCTACACAATTGTCATATACTTATAAAGGGCTGAAAGACTTTCGTTTCCAAGCTTCCATCGAGGCGCCTGCCGTTGACGGCACAACAAGCAGCCAATTCGAAATTGCCCAGCAACGCATGCCGGACTTCACAGCTTCGGCACAATACAGTTGGAACAGCAGCAGTCATCTGCGTATAGGAGGTATCATCCGCAGCATGACATATACCAGCACGAAAAGGGACAAGGCTTCCAGCGTCACCGGATACGGTGTACAAGCCTCAACGACCTTCAACCTCGGTAAAAAATGGCAGGCATTCGGACAAGTCAACTATGGTAAAGGTATCGGGCAATACCTGAATGACATCAGTAATCTGAACGTCGATATTGTCCCCAATCCCGAAAAGGAAGGCAAAATGCAGGCATTGCCCATGCTGGGCTGGTATGCAGGTCTACAATATAACATTTCTCCAAAGATATTCCTTTCAAGCACTTACAGCATGTCCCGCCTTTACTCTGAAGACGGTTATCCCAACGACCTGCCAAGTACCTACCGCTACGGACAGTATTTCGTAGCCAACGTATTCTGGAACGTAACCCCGAACATGCAGGTAGGCGCTGAATATCTGCGTGGCTGGCGCACCAACTTCGACAATTCCACCAACCATGCCAACCGTATGAACCTGCTTGTACAGTATTCTTTCTAATCCAATATAAAATAAGAAAGAAGCCGCCTCAAATCGATATTTGAGACGGCTTCTTAATATATAAAGGTAGGATTGTGAAATCAGAACTTATAGTCAACACCAAGACCAAACACTTTATTAGTACGGCTATAAACATTCTTGGTGGTTTCACTTATCTTCTTTGTATAATCATCATAGTTTGTCCAAAAATAGGCTATATTCATAGTCAAATGCTTTGTCATTTTGATGGCAGCACCAAACCCCAGTGAATAAGAGTCACATGAAAAACTTATATCACTCTGAAAATCATCAGCCAAGCCATAATCTGTACGCTGATAACCACCACTGATGGTCAGCTGTTTAGCTATATCCCATTCTGCACCAATCAAAATTTCATGTGTGCCATGCTTCAACGCTTTCTGCTTATCATTGGCCATCCCTGCCGCTTTATCAAAAAAATGGTGATATTCCAGCGTTGCACGAAGCGTAGGAAGGAATTCATAACCAACAGCTGCAGTCAATAATGCAGGGATATCACTCGGAGTATTCACACCATCCTTATAGTCAGCCAAAGGATTCCCTTCATCTCCCATAGCAGTTCCCATTGCACGCACTTCAGCTTTTTTGGTTTTATTTTCGAGATTAAGACTTGTCATAAACTCGTACTTCAACCCAATATTCCATTTGCCCAACTTCACATCAGCTCCCAAGATAGGGGTCAATCCCCAGCCGGTCTGGTCGCAGTCTAAATCGATACCAACCAATTCCATGCCACCATAAGTAGGAATATTACTGTGTGCTGTTGCAGTCAGAAATCCTTCATACCCACCGGTAAAATAATTCATACGTCCACCGGCAAACACACCTAACCAATCATTAACTTGATACGACAACCCCAATTGCACACCATAAATAAACTGGCTTCCATCCATTGCACTATTGATAGAATACATATTGGGAGTGATTTGACCACCCGAAATAGTATGGACTTGTCCCATCACCATTGAATCGAACATACCCAAACCATCATCAAACGATGCCTTACCGCCACCACCTACAACAGCAAAGCTACCGGAAATAGTCCAGTCTCCTTTTTTATATGCACCTTGAAAACTAGGAATGAAAGGAGCAGAAGCTTTTCCTTTATAATAACGTGTATTCCCATCTTCAATAAACAAGGGAAATGTCGCCTTTATGTTACGGGTCTGATAAGCACTTTGTCCATTCAAAGACAAATAGAGACCATCTTCCGGCAAGAAGGCCAAACCGGCCGGATTAGAATAGACACCGTCAATATCAATGGAAGCACCACGCGCTAACATTCTAAGAAAAGATACATGCTGATTTGTATTTGTTAGGATACCACCCGCAAAAGTTGGAATTGAAACGATTAACATCGCAATGCCAATCAACGAAAATTTTCTCATCTAAATCTTTTTTAATTGTTTTCGGGCGCAAAGGTACAATAATATTGCACATGAAAAAGAATTTTGTGCATAAAGTTATCCTAATATAGAACTTTAATTGAAATACCAAATAGTTTCTGATGAAACAAATAGAAATAATTATCATTTTATGAATCCTTCCGGCCACTGAACCATATCAACTTTCCACTTGTTATCTCCCTATAATTATGTAACATTTTAAAAAACAACAAATCCCATGGCATACACTATCGCATTTTTTGGCAGCAAACCTTATGATGAAGCGTCTTTCAACGAAAAAAACAAGGAATATGGTTTTGAGCTCCGCTACTATAAAGGGCATCTTAACAAGCACAACGTTATTTTAACCCAAGGAGTAGATGCAGTCTGTATTTTCGTGAACGACACGGCCGATACCGAAGTTATCCGTCTGATGGCAGACAACGGCGTGAAATTATTGGCGTTGCGCTGCGCCGGCTACAACAATGTAGATTTAAAGGCAGCTGCCGACTGTGGCATTACCGTAGTGCGTGTCCCTGCTTACTCCCCTTATGCCGTAGCAGAATATACCGTTGCCCTGATGTTATCCCTCAACCGTAAAATTCCACGTGCCACCTGGCGGACACGAGACGGAAACTTCTCGCTGCACGGACTTCTGGGCTTCGACATGTACGGAAAAACTGCAGGCATCATCGGCACGGGAAAAATAGCCAAGAAACTGATATGTATCCTGCGTGGATTCGGCATGAATATTCTTGCCTACGACCTCTATCCCGACTATAATTTCGCCCGTGAACATCAAGTGGTATATACCAGCCTGGATGAGCTATATCACAATTCGGATATCATCTCCCTGCACTGCCCGCTGACTGAACAGACCAAATATCTCATCAACGACTATTCCATCAGTAAAATGAAGGACGGAGTAATGATTATCAATACCGGACGTGGACAACTCATCCATACCAACGCCCTGATTGAAGGACTAAAAAACAAGAAAATCGGCTCTGCCGGCCTGGATGTGTACGAAGAGGAAAGCGAATACTTCTATGAAGACCAATCGGACAAAATCATTGATGACGATACCCTGGCGCGGCTACTGTCCTTCAATAATGTCATCGTCACTTCGCACCAGGCCTTTTTCACACGCGAGGCACTGGCAAACATTGCTTCGACAACCTTGCAGAACATCAAAGACTTCATGAACCATAAGCCACTGGAGAACGAGGTCAGGGCATAGTCCACTCATTTATAAATTATTAGACATCAGTTTTTAAACTTTATAGCTTTCCAAAGCGTTACTAGTACATAAACCATTTTAAGAAAAGGAATAAATTATGAAAAAAGTTATAGATAAATCAGACAGCAGAGGTCATTCCCTATATGATTGGCTTGACAGCCACCACACCTTCAGTTTTGACGAGTATTACAATCCCCGCCGGATGAATTTCGGCGCCTTGCGTGTACTGAACGACGACCGTGTGGCTCCGGGAAAGGGCTTCGGCACACATCCTCATAAAAATATGGAAATCATCTCCATTCCCCTGAAAGGGAAACTGAAACATGGGGACAGTCATCAGAACAGCCGCGTCATCACTCCGGGAGATATACAAACCATGAGCGCCGGCACCGGCATCTACCACAGCGAAATGAACGGCAGTGACACTGAAGCGGTAGAATTCCTGCAAATCTGGGTGATGCCCGAAAAGCTGAACACACCACCCGCATACCAGGACTTCGACGTACGTCCACTCCTGCGCAAAAATGAAATGGCACTAATAGTATCCCCTGACGGCGATGCTCCTGCCAGACTGCTACAACAGACCTGGTTTTCTATCGGTGAAATAGAAGCCGGAAAGAAGATTGACTACCACATGCACCAATCGCATTCCGGTGCATACATCTTCGTAATGGAAGGTGAAGTCAAAGTGGACGGCACAATACTCTCACGCCGTGACGGAATGGGAGTATACGAAACCGGCAGTTTTGAGCTGGAAACATTGAAAGACTCTCACATTCTCTTCATAGAAGTACCGATGTAGCGTGCTTTTGCATAAAATAACAGCTTAAACCGGAAGTTTGTGTAGCGTTTTTTGTAATATTGCGCTATAATTCAATCCGTAAATGAAACTTGATTACATCTACCATAGCGGCTTCGCGATTGAAGCGGACGGAGTGACGGTCATTATCGATTACTATAAAGATTCCTCGGAAGAGGTTTTCAATAAAGGTATCGTGCACGACTATCTCTTGGAAAAGCCGAGCTTACTCTACGTACTATGCTCGCATTTCCATCCCGACCACTTCAATCGCGAAGTTCTTTCATGGAAAAAACTGCGGCCCGACATCCGCTACATATTCTCCAAAGACATCCTGAAGCACCGCCGCGCCTCAGCGGAAGATGCCACCTACATCAATAAGGGCGACACCTACGAAGACGAACATATCCGTATCCAGGCCTTCGGTTCTACCGATGTGGGTATCTCCTTCCTGATAGACCTGCAGGGCAGACGGCTGTTCCATGCCGGTGACCTGAACAACTGGCACTGGAGCGAGGAATCCACTCCGCAGGAAATACGCAAGGCCGAAGGTGACTTTCTGGCCGAAGTGAGAGAGCTGCAGCAAACTGCACCTGCCGTAGATGTAGCCATGTTTCCGGTGGACAGCCGTATCGGAAAAGATTATATGCGTGGAGCAGAACAATTCGTGGAACGAATAAAAATCACTATATTTGTACCGATGCACTTCAGCGAAGATTATCAGGGAGGCAACGCCTTCCGGCAGTTTGCCGAGAGCAAGGGATGCCGTTTTCTGAGCATTGCACACCGTGGTGAAAGTTTCGAACTCCCCAACTTGTAGCCCATAATTCGTAAATTAATAATTAAAACACATACTATTATGAAAAATTTGACACAACTTCTTTTTACACTGTTTTGCCTTTGTTTGCCGGCCATGCTGCAGGCGCAGGATAAGGACGACAGTAAATATCTGGCCGGTGCTGTTCCCGAGGTGGACGGCAAAGTGGTATTCACCAAAGAATTCAGCATCCCCGGCATGTCTCAGGATGAAATCTACGAACGTCTGCTCGGCTGGATGGATGCCCGTCTGAAAGAGAATGAAAATACCAGCCGTGTAGTATTCTCAGACAAAGAGAAAGGACAAATTGTAGGTATCGGGGATGAATGGATTGTATTCAGTTCTACGGCTCTGTCATTAGACCGTACCAAAATCCTTTACCAGCTGACTGTGACCTGCCAACCCGAAAAGAGCGTGCTCGAAGTAGAAAAGATACGGTTTAACTACCGCGAAGGAAAAGAAAAATATACCGCCGAGGAGTGGATTGTAGACAAGTATGCCTTGAACAAGGCGAAGACCAAACTGGTACGCGGACTTGCCAAGTGGCGCAGAAAAACCGTAGACTTCGTTGATGACCTTTGCCTGGGAGCAGCAGAAGCATTGAGCGCCACCACTGCCAAAGCTCCGGTAGAAGAAAAGAAGGAAGAAAAGAAAGAGGTGAAAGCTGTCGTCAATTCCGGTCCGACGGTAATCACCCCGAAGAAACAAGTTACCGTGGAACCTGCCCAGGCTGCTGAAAAGGCATCCGAAGGCATCGTGAAAGATGCCCAAGTCATCGAAGTGCCCCAAGTCAAGAAACCTGCCGCACTGGTTCCTGCCCAAAAGAGCCAGCAGCAAGAATACAAGACCATAGCCCCCGAGCAATTGTCAGCCGATGCCATCCAGACCGGAGCAGGCAAATTGGTTATCGTCATCGGCCAAGAGCCTTTCAACATGACCATGATGACAGCAAACTCCGGAGGTTCTTTGGGCAAAGTCAACGGCAAACCAGTTGTATTCAGCATACTGTCGCCCGACCAGCCGTATGAACAAATGGAAAAAGCAGAAAGCTATACCATCCGTTTCTATCCTACGGGACAGACAGAGCCTACGGTTATTCTGGAATGTAAGAAGCTGCCTTCACCGGCAACGATGGAAGGTATGCCACGCACGTATGTAGGCGAAATTCTGAAAGCAATGGTCAAATGACCGCACACGCAGACTGCAAATTGTAAATAATCAAATCAGGAATAAACAAATGGAAATAAAAAGTAAATTCGACCATTTTAATATCAATGTCACCAACCTGGAACGTAGCATCGCATTCTACGAAAAGGCACTGGGGCTGAAAGAACATCATAGGAAAGAGTCGTCCGACGGCTCTTTCACTTTGGTCTATCTGACCGACGGCAGTACCGGCTTTCTGCTGGAACTGACCTGCTTGAAGGAGCACCCACAAGCCTACGAATTAGGAGAGAACGAGAGTCACCTCTGCTTCCGCGTATCCGGCAATTACGACGCCATACGCCAATACCATAAGGAAAACGGATGGGTATGTTTCGAAAACACAGCAATGGGACTGTACTTTATCAATGACCCGGATGACTATTGGATTGAGGTACTGCCGGAGAAATGATATTTTACATCACTAAAACAACGAAATATATGAGTATAGAAGAAGCGATGATGGGTGGTATTGTCTTCAAAGGCAAAAAGGACAAACCTAAAGAAGAAAACAAGATAAAGACCAAAGCCAAGAAGAAAACCTACATTACCGGGCAACACGGTTCCGCCTCAGCCAAAATGAAAGCAGAAATCCGCCGCAAACGCGCTAACAGACATAAGAAATGATAAATACAGCCTTATTGCCTGCCGACAAGGACCCGATGGGCGCAGCCATAGCCGATTACTTCAAACGGCATAAAGCCGACTGCCTACGCGTGTTCTCTTCACAATTCGATGAGGACGAAATTCCCGTCGAAGAGCTATTCCGCACAGAAAAGCAAATGCCCTTGCTGGAGCGTACTGCTCTGCAAATGGCAACCGGAAGGATTCTGGATGTGGGTGCCGGCAGCGGTTGCCATAGCCTTACCCTGCAAGAAGCCGGAAAAGAGGTCCATGCCATCGACATTTCCCCGCTTTCCGTGGAAGTGATGAAGCAGCGAGGTGTGCGTAGCGTGTCACAAACCAATCTGTTCAATGAACAGTTTGCCGATGAATACGACACTATCCTAATGCTGATGAACGGTTCCGGCATTATCGGAAAATTGGAGAATCTGCCTGATTTTTTCCGGAAGATGAAGCTGCTGCTCCGGCCTGGAGGCTGTGTTTTAATGGATTCCAGCAACCTGAGCTATCTGTTCGAAGAGGAAGATGGCAGTATTGTTATCAACCTTGCCGGTGATTACTACGGAGAGGTAGACTTCCAGATGCAATACAAGAATGTCAAAGGCGACTCCTTTGACTGGCTCTATATCGACTTTCAGACCCTGAGCATCTATGCTGCCGAAAACGGCTTCAAAGCAGAGCTGGTGAAAGAGGGTACACATTATGACTATCTTGCCAAACTATCCCGACAAGCATAAAAGTGAAGTGCCCCCTAAAAGTTTTTGTCTAACTTTTAGGGGGCACTTCCTTTTTTATATCTTGCCTATTCCTACTATTCAGAAAGCATTCCGTCAATCTCCTTCACCAAAGAAGCAAATTCTTCAGGGTTATACAAACGTGTCAGCTTCACAATACGCCCTTCCTTATCAATCAGGACATTGCGTGTGATACCTGCCTTGCGGAGCGCATACTTCGCAAATATATCCGCTCCCGGGTCCAGACCCAAAGGATAGGTCACTCCGGTTGACTTACCAAAAGCAATCACTTTCTCCAACGGCTCGTCACGGTCGATGCCAATCAGCATAAAATCCGGATTCGACTTATGCTTCAGCCATATATCCTTCTCAATGAAAGGCATCTCCTTACGGCACACTCCACACCAGCTTGCGGTAAACTGCAACATGACCACCTTCCCACGAAGTTCCGAAAGGGTAATGCTTTTCCCATCCGTCAGCTTCACTGTAAAATCAGGAGCCATCTCCCCTACCTTAACGATGTAGCCGGTACTGTCCGCCACTACATCCTGCGCCTTGCCTGCCATGCTGCACATAGCAAACAGACAGAAAATCAGAAATCCAACTTTTTTCATTTTATTCAATCTTTAATAAGTAAGCTGTAACTATTCAGCGAATGATATTTTATAGAATGGGCAAACAATTCCCTATAACAAAAAACTCCGAAACACTTTAAAAAAGCAGTTTCGGAGTTTTATTCTTCGAGGTACCTGGCAGATTCGAACTGCCGTACACGGTTTTGCAGACCGCTGACTAAGCCACTCATCCAAGGTACCGATTCTTACAAGAACTCTTTATTTCTCGTTTGCGGATGCAAAGGTAGCACTTTTTTTGAAACTACCAACTATCCGCAACAACTTTTCTTCTTTTTTTTCGTCACTCCACTGCACTCCGCACGCTTCTTATCATATAAATTCTTTAGTTCACAGCCACTTGCACAACTATCACACGGATTACCATTTTCTTTGACCCGATGAAAAAAAGAATAAATACTCATGCCAATCCGCACAGCGCAGAGCAACAACAATAAGGCTACTACCCACTCCTGCCAACTATTCATCATAAAAGCAGACCTCCTATCTGATAAATTGCAAAAGACATCAGCCAGGCCAGCGCAGTAGTATAAAGCCCCGCAAACACGGCCCACTTCCAACTGCCCGACTCCCCTTTAATGGCTGCCAACGTGGCGATGCACGGAAAATAAATCAGCACAAACACCATGTAACCGAAAGCCACCAGGGGCGTTATCGGAATGCGTTCACCCAAGCTTACGGCATCTGCCTCGGCATCGTCGGCATAAAGCACTCCGAGCGTGCTTACCACCAGTTCCTTGGCGCCCACGCCGGAAAGGATGCCGATGCCCAGCTTCCAGTCGAATCCCAACGGTTCAATGACCGGTTCCATGGCTTTACCAATCCGGCCGATGTAGGAATTCTCCTGCTGTTCCGTCACACTTTCATATTCATCGTGGTTGGGATAATATCCCAATGCCCAGATAACGATGGATGCCACCATAATGATGCCTCCCATCTTGCGGAGATACTGCGCCCCCTTCTCCCACGTATGGCGGAAGATGGCCTTGGACGTCGGCATACGATAAGGCGGCAGCTCCATGACAAACGGCGTATCGTCTCCTTTCACCAGAAAGCGGCAGAAAAGACGTGCCATGACCACTGCCAACAGAATGCCGATGGCATAGATTACTAACAGCACAAAGCTCGCATTGTTCGGGAAGAAGGCGCCTACCAGCAATAAATAGATGGGTAGACGAGCGCTGCACGACATCAGCGGATTGATGAGCATCGTCACCAGACGGCTCTTGCGGTTCTCGATGGTACGCGAAGCCATAATGGCGGGCACATTACACCCAAAGCCCATAATCAGCGGAATGAAAGACTTTCCATGCAGCCCCATTTTATGCATAATCTTATCCATAATGAAAGCGGCACGTGCCATATAGCCCGAGTCTTCCATCAAGGAAATAAAGAAATAGAGCAACAGAATATTCGGCAGGAAAACAATGACACCGCCCACACCTCCGATAATACCATCCACCAGAAGGTCCTTCAGCGGTCCTTCGGACATGTTGTTGCATATCAGGTCGCCCAATTCGCCTACCAGCCATTCAATCCCCTGCATAGGATAGTCGCCCAGCACAAAGGTGCCTTCGAACATCAGATAAAGGAAAAGGAAGAAAATGGGATAACCCCATACACGGTGAGTAACGATTGAGTCTATGATTTGAGTAGTGCGCGACGTATCCTGATGATTGTCCACATAGGTCTCGCGCAGGGCACCGGCTATAAAACCATACTTGGCATCGGTGATGGCCTGCTCGCTCTCCTCGTTCACCACCTCGGCAATCCGTGCCTCTTCCCGGTCGCGGACAGCAAGAATCTCCTTTCCATTGGGCAACTCCTCCACAATCTTTTTCAAGTCTTCGTCGTTCTCCAGCAACTTGATGGCAAGGAAACGCGTGGAATATTTGTGACGGATGTTCTCATTGACGCTGATGACGCGCTTCACCTCCTCAATGCTACGTTCCAGCTCGGGACCGTGATTGATGTGGATATGGCGGAAAAAGCCGCGCGGCTGTTCCACCTCTTCTTTATGGCTGCCGAAGTCATGGTCGGGAACATACTCCTGATGCCAGCTGCGAAGGTCACTCAATATCTCGCTGCGCATCCTGCCCTTATGGTCGAGGAAGTCGCCGCCTTCGTAAATATTGATAATCACATGGAACAGCTGTTCAATGCCTTTTCCGCTACGGCTGACCGTAGGCAACATCGGAACTCCGAACAACTGGCTGAGCTTTACATAGTCCAGCGTGTTTCCACTGGCTTCCAGCTCATCGTACATGTTCAGTGCAATCACCATGCGCACGTTCATGTCAATCAGCTGGGTGGTGAGATAGAGATTGCGTTCCAGGTTGGAAGAGTCCACAACATTGATAATGATATCCGGCGTTTCATTGATAATGTGCCGGCGGACATAGATTTCTTCAGGGGAGTAGGCCGAGAGGGAATAGGTTCCGGGAAGGTCGACAATACGGAAGTGGTAACCTTGGAAATCAAAATACCCCTCCTTGGCATCTACCGTAACGCCACTGTAATTGCCCACATGCTCGTGCGAACCGGAAGCGATGTTGAAAAGAGAAGTTTTACCACAGTTGGGATTTCCCACCAAAGCCACATTTATGGTGCGGCGTTTGCCGAGGGCCAGTTGCTTCAGCTCATCTTCGCCCAGATGCATGTTTTCGCCCAACCCCTCGTGGTAATCGGGCTGCACAGCCTGCTCCTTAGCTTCCTGCTCACTGATAATCTCTATCATCTCAGCCTCCTGCCGACGAAGAGAAATCTCATATCCCATTACTTTGTATTTGATAGGGTCGCGTAGTGGGGCATTCAGCAAGACCTCCACTGTTTTACCTTTAATAAATCCCATTTCCACAATCCGTTTGCGGAAACCACCGTGTCCCAGCACTTTTACGATTACACCTTTTTCACCGGTATTCAATTCGGACAAACGCATAGTCTTTCTGCCTTTCTTTTCTATTTTGGGGGCAAAGATAATACTTATGTCCGCAAGGCACAAATAATTTAGAATGTTTTTAAATAAGAGACACTAAACAATAATGCCCAGAAGGCAGAACACTACTTCCAGAGATACTAAATCGTAACTTCACCACACCTTTGTTCTTTTCTTACCACAGCTGTGGTAAGAAAAGAACAAAGGTGTGGTATGCATAAAACACAGCTGTGGTAAGATTAGCTTTTAGCAAATACGACCTTAGCCGATAGAGATTCTGAAAATAGATACTTGCAGATATGGCAATAAAAATCGTTTGCACTATCTTTGCACCACTCTATAGTTGAATATGCAGAAGGTAGTACAATACATCGAGCGCCACAAGCTCTTCTCGCTGGACGACAAGATACTTGTGGCACTGAGCGGCGGGGCGGACTCCGTGGCGTTGCTGCGCCTGCTCCTCAGCCTGGGATACACATGCGAAGCCGCCCATTGCAACTTCCATCTGCGCGGAGCGGAATCCGACCGCGACGAGCACTTTGTACGCCAACTCTGCCTGGAGCACCGGGTGACGCTGCACACCGTCCACTTCAACACGGAGCAGGAAGCAAAGGAACGGCATATCTCCATCGAAATGGCTGCAAGGGAATTGCGCTACGCGTGGTTCGAAAAAACAAGGGAAGCATGCAGTGCAGCTGTCATTGCCGTCGCCCACCATCAAGATGACAGTGTAGAGACATTGCTGCTCAATCTGATTCGCGGTACCGGCATCAACGGGTTGCGGGGCATACGCCCCCGAAACGGACATATAGTCCGCCCCTTGCTCTGCCTGGACAGAAAGGAAATCGTCGGTTATCTGGAAAGTATCGGGCAAGCCTACGTGACGGACAGCACCAATCTGCAGGACGAATATACCCGCAACAAAATACGCTTGAACCTGCTTCCCATGATGCAGGAGATAAACCCCTCCGTCAAGGAAAGCATCCTCAAAACGGCAGAGCATCTGGACGATGCCGCCTCTATATATAATATAGGTATAGAAGAAGCCAAACTGCGAGTCAAGACACCGGAAGGCATAAGTATCGGCGCCCTGAGGCAAGAAGCGGCACCGGAAACGGTCTTATTTGAAATTCTGCATCCGCTTGGATTCAACGCCGCACAAGTAAGGGACATCTGCCGGACATTGGACGGACAGCCCGGCAAAGTCTTTGCCACCCCCGGCTGGCGTGTCATCAAAGACCGCGGCTCGTTGTTGATAGAACCCGTACAGGAAGCCGTAAAGCCGTTATTGGAAATGAAAGAGCATCCCTATGCACCGGATTTCATGATTCCACGCGACAAAGCTACCGCCTGCTTTGATGCCGACAAACTCCAGCATCCCCTATCACTGCGCCTTTGCAGGCAGGGAGACAGCTTCGTGCCCTTCGGCATGAAAGGCCGGAAGAAGGTAAGCGACTACCTGACCGACCGCAAGTTCTCCCTTCTGCGCAAAGAACGGCAATGGGTGCTTTGCTGCGGAGATGACATCATCTGGCTGGTGGGAGAACGGGTGGACAACCGTTTCAGAATAGACGAAAAAACCCGGAAAGTGTTGGTCGTATCAACCATCGACCAGTAGCCATCACAGAATGATTCTGTCCTCCTTCTGTTTCTTGAAGCAATCGGAAAGCAATACGGCAAACGGCGTGTCATACGTGCGCGCCTTCTGCGGACAGCCTTTCACACAAGCACAACATTTGATGCATTTCTCTGCAACCGTATTGCACTCGTCTCCTTTTATAATGGCTCCTGCAGGACAATGCTTCACGCAATATCCGCAATGCGTACAACGTTCCGCATCCACTTGCGGAGTACGGGGCATAGGCACCCCACTCTTACGCAACTTGACGACTCTGCGCAAAAAGCGGAGCAACGGGAAGAAAGGCTGGCGCGGACGCTGGATACGGGTCACATCCACCCCATACAGTTTCTCCATATCTTCGGCCGCCGCAATTTTAGCACGTATTTTTTCACCAAAAAGCTTTGCATACTCCAAGTCGTCCGCATCCGGACGTCCGGATGCCACCGGATATTTCTCACAGCTATAAGAGTGCTCTCCTACAAACGTAGCACCTGCAATTACCTTGAAGCCCAACTTCGTGACAAAAGCATCCAATTCCACCAAAGCCTTCTCATAGGCCCGGTTGCCGTACACCACCACAACCACGGCAGGTGCACCGTCAGCATGAAGCTTCTTCATTCTCTCCAATGCCAAAGGAGCCACATGACCGCCATATACGGGCACCGTGATGACCGCCAAAGCATGAGAAGGCACCTCCCTTTTACCCGCCGCCTCCAAGGTGAGGTCCACTTTGGAGACAGACGAAATTCCCGTTCCGTGAACAATTGCCTCTCCCACTTGTTTAGAGGTACAAGTAGGTGAAAAAGTTATCAACTGTACTTCATCTATATTCATAAACCAATCCTTCATGTTGTTGTTAATACAGCAAAGATAAAGTTTTAAATTTAAAAAAAAGATGATTTGTTTATGAAACCAAAAATATTTATTACCTTTGCACCGTTGAAACATTCTGCGACTTCTTGCTGTGGCGAGAATTGTTTATCAGATTTCCGGTTCAATAATAAATATCCCATATAAATCATATATCACAAGGTAAACTTGCCCAAGTTGCTTCCTACAACAACTGCAACTGTGCACTTATGCCTTTCAATAAAAGTAAATTTTAAACCATTCACATATATACTGTATGTATAACATCATTCAACTGAACGACAAAAATTTGTCGGAACTACAAACTATTGCCCAAGAACTGGGTATAAAAAAAACAGACTCACTCAAAAAAGAAGAACTTGTTTACAAGATACTTGACGAACAAGCTATCGCAGGCGCTACCAAGAAAGTTGCCGCCGACAAGCTGAAGGAAGAGCGTAAAGGGGAAAAGCAAAAACGCTCGCGCGTCACTGTCAAGACCGTAAAAAAGGAAGGTGCCGACAAAGTGTTCTCAGCCAATAAAAACGGAGACCTCACCAAAGCCAAAACAGAGGAAGCACCGGCTGCGAAAGAACAACCCAAAACTGTGGAAGCACCCCAAGAACCGACCATAGAAGCTGCAACGCCGGCGCCAGCCAAAGAAGCCGCCGCACCCAAACGCAAACCGGGACGCCCCCGCAAGGTAAAGGAAGAGACTGCCGCACCCCAAGCAACGGAAACCCCGAAGGTTGCCGAACCGGAATTGAACTTCGAGGCTAAAGCTCCGAAAACAGAACCTCAGGCAGAAGCCAAAGCAGAAAAGAATATCGTACCGGACGAAAGCCCTATCCTGGCCGAAGCGGCAGATGACTTCATCCCCATTGAAGACCTCCCTACGGAAAAAATAGAATTGCCATCCGAACTTATCGGCAAATTCGAAGCGACCAAAGCGGAAACTCCCGCCACTCCCACTCCTGCCGCTGCCCCAGCCGAACCGCAACAGCCACAACGCCCGCGCCTCCGCGCCCGCGACAACAACAACCCATACAATAACAACAACAATAACAACCGCAACGGTGGCTATAACCAACAGCGCCCCGTGCAGCAGCGCCCTGCACAACCGTATAACAACGGAGAGAACTATCCCGCCGCTCCGGAACGCAAACCCGTAATAGAACGCGAGAAGACGTACGAATTCGATGACATCCTCACCGGAACCGGTGTACTGGAAATCATGCAGGATGGCTACGGCTTCCTCCGTTCCTCCGATTACAACTATTTGTCCTCACCGGACGATATTTACGTATCACAATCACAAATCAAATTGTTCGGCCTAAAAACCGGTGATGTGGTAGAAGGCGTAATCCGTCCCCCGAAAGAAGGCGAAAAGTACTTCCCGCTGGTAAAAGTATCCAAAATAAACGGACGTGACCCGGCTTTCGTACGCGACCGCGTACCGTTCGAGCACCTCACCCCCCTCTTCCCGGACGAGAAGTTCAAGCTTTGCAAAGGTGGATACTCCGACTCTATGTCGGCCCGTGTCGTAGACTTGTTTGCCCCCATCGGTAAGGGCCAGCGTGCCTTGATTGTGGCACAGCCCAAAACCGGTAAGACCATCTTGATGAAAGACATTGCCAACGCCATTGCCGCCAATCATCCGGAAGTCTACATGATTATGCTGCTCATCGACGAACGCCCGGAGGAAGTTACCGACATGGCGCGTACCGTCAATGCGGAAGTAATCGCCTCTACCTTCGACGAACCGGCAGAACGCCACGTGAAGATTGCCGGCATCGTCCTTGAAAAAGCAAAACGCATGGTGGAATGCGGACACGATGTTGTCATCTTCCTCGACTCCATCACCCGTCTGGCACGTGCCTACAACACCGTATCCCCGGCTTCCGGCAAAGTGCTTTCCGGTGGTGTGGATGCCAACGCATTGCATAAGCCCAAACGCTTCTTCGGTGCAGCACGTAACATCGAGGGCGGCGGTTCACTGACCATCCTTGCCACTGCCTTGATTGACACCGGCTCGAAGATGGACGAGGTTATCTTCGAAGAATTCAAGGGTACGGGTAATATGGAGTTGCAGCTCGACCGCAACTTGTCCAACAAGCGTATCTTCCCGGCTGTCAACATCGTTGCCTCCAGCACCCGCCGCGACGACCTGCTGCAAGACAAGCAGACACTGGACCGCATGTGGATTCTCCGCAAGTACCTTGCCGACATGAATCCGATAGAAGCCATGGACTTCGTAAAAGACCGTCTGGAGAAGACCAAAGACAACGACGAATTCCTGATGAGCATGAACAGTTAACAGCAACTGCATACAGATATTGTACAAAAGCTTCCATTTACGTTCATAAACGTAGGTGGAAGCTTTTTTTATATCCGTTTTTTCATACATTTGCCACCATACAATAACCTTGAACAAATAAAATCCAAATCTGATGAAAACGATTCACTCTTTTATGGGAATGGCATTGTGCAGCTTTCCGGTAATGGCACAGCAATCGCCCAATTTTCTTATTATCCAATGCGACCATCTGACCCAGCGGGTAGTAGGCGCATACGGTGCCGACCCCAGCTGCACTCCACCTATAGACCGAATTGCCTCCCAAGGTGTAACATTTGCCAACGCATACGTGGGATGCCCCCTCAGCCAACCGTCACGCGCTGCCTTATGGAGCGGACTGATGCCGCATCAAACCAATGTACGTTCCAACTCGGCCGAACACATCAATCCTCCGCTACCCGACAGCATTCCGACCCTGGGAAGCCTCTTCACCGCCAACGGTTATGAGGCCGTCCACTTTGGCAAAACCCATGACATGGGTTCTCTAAGGGGATTCCGCCACAAGGAACCGGTTGCCAAGCCCTTCACCGACCCCGAATTTCCCGTCAACAATGACAGCTTTCTGGATGTAGGAACCTGCGAGGATGCCGTGGCCTATCTCAGCAATCCGCCGCAAGAACCTTTCATCTGCATAGCCGATTTCCAAAACCCGCACAATATCTGCGGATATGTAGGCGAAAATAAAGGGGAGCACATAGATAGCCCCATCAGTACCCCACTCCCGCTACTACCCGAAAACTTTGAAGTGGAAGACTGGGAAAAACTTCCGTTGCCCATTCAGTACATCTGCTGCAGCCACCGGAGGATGATGCAAGCCGCCCACTGGAACGAGGACAATTACCGGCACTACGTCGCCGCCTTCCAGCATTACACGCGGATAGTGGCCAGACAGATAGAGAGTGTACTAGAAGCCCTCTACTCCACTCCCGCCGGCAAAAATACAATTGTCATTGTACTGGCAGACCACGGAGACGGAATGGGGTCACACCGCATGGTAACCAAGCAGGTCAGCTTTTACGAAGAAATGACAAATGTGCCCTTCATCATAGCCGGTCCCGGCATTCATCCCCGTCAAAAACCAGTGGAAGATTTACTGACCCAACCCACTATCGACCTGCTGCCCACTCTCTGTGAACTGGCAGGCATTCCGGTGCCTTCCTCCAAGCCCGGCATCAGCCTTGCCCCTTTTCTGAAAGGCGAGAAGCAAAAGAGACAGCACCCCTATGCAGCCTCCGAATGGCACAGTGAATACGAAGTGACCGTCAGCCCGGGACGGATGATACGCAGTCCCAGATACAAATACACACACTATCTGGAAGGCAACGGGGAAGAACTGTATGATATGCTGAAGGATAAAGGAGAAAGACGAAACCTTGCCCATGACCCCAAATACTCAAAGATTCTGGCCGAGCACCGGGCACTGCTGGACGACTACATCCGCCGCACACAGGACGACTACCGAAGCCTGAAAGTTGAAGCCGACAAGAGATGGCGCAGCCACGCACCGGGATATCCCAACCACGAAGGACCCTGCGCCAGAGACATTATCAATAGAAAGTAAGCAAAAAGAACTAAAAAAAACAGAATAATATAGATGATTATCAGTGCCTTGACCGGCACTTCCATTCTTTTCGCCCATCCCGCTGCAAGTCTTCAATAATATTCTGCTTCAAAAGAAGGCAGTTAAAGGGATTTTTTGTACTTTTGCGCCTCAATAAGAGTAATTTGTAATTTAGTAATTGTAATTAGATACTATGTTCGATAATTTAAGCGAGAGACTTGAAAGGTCGTTTAAAATTTTGAAAGGTGAGGGCAAAATCACCGAAATCAATGTTGCGGAAACCCTGAAAGACGTACGTAAGGCACTTTTGGATGCCGACGTGAACTATAAGGTAGCCAAAAACTTCACCGATACCGTTAAGGAAAAAGCCTTGGGACAAAACGTGCTGACAGCCGTTAAGCCCAGCCAGCTGATGGTAAAAATCGTACACGATGAACTGACCCAGCTCATGGGCGGCGAGACTTCTGAAATAAACCTCGACTCCAAGCCTGCCATTATCCTAATGTCCGGTTTGCAAGGCTCCGGTAAAACAACTTTCTCCGGAAAGCTGGCCCGCATGCTGAAGAGCAAGAAGAACAAAAAGCCGTTATTGGTGGCTTGTGACGTGTACCGTCCTGCCGCTATCGAGCAGTTGCGTGTACTGGCTGAACAGATTGACGTACCGATGTACTCGGAACCGGACAGCAAAAATCCGGTAGCCATTGCCCAAAATGCCATCCAAGAAGCCAAAGCCAAAGGTTACGACCTTGTAATTGTCGATACAGCCGGTCGTCTGGCAGTGGATGAGGAGATGATGAACGAGATTGCCGCCATCAAGAAGGCCATCAATCCGGACGAGATTCTGTTCGTAGTGGATTCAATGACCGGTCAGGATGCAGTGAATACCGCTAAGGAATTCAACGAACGGCTCGACTTCAATGGTGTAGTATTGACCAAACTGGATGGTGATACCCGCGGTGGTGCCGCCCTTTCTATCCGTTCGGTGGTAAACAAGCCCATCAAGTTTGTAGGTACCGGTGAAAAGCTGGATGCCATCGACCAGTTCCATCCCTCACGTATGGCCGACCGTATTCTCGGTATGGGTGACATCGTATCTTTGGTGGAACGTGCGCAGGAACAATATGACGAGGAAGAAGCCAAACGCCTGCAAAAGAAGATTGCCAAGAACCAGTTCGACTTCAACGACTTCCTGAGCCAGATTGCACAAATCAAGAAAATGGGTAACTTGAAGGAACTTGCCTCCATGATACCGGGCGTAGGCAAAGCCATCAAGGATATAGACATTGACGACAATGCCTTCAAGAGCATTGAAGCCATCATCTACTCCATGACTCCGGAAGAACGCAGCAATCCGGCCATTCTGAACGGTTCACGCCGCCAGCGCATTGCCAAAGGTAGCGGTACGAATATTCAGGAAGTAAACCGCCTGCTGAAACAGTTTGACCAGACCCGCAAGATGATGAAGATGGTCACTGGCAGCAAGATGGGTAAGATGATGCCGAAACTTAAAAGATAAGATAACAGCCTATGACACTGATTGATGGAAAAGCAATTTCAGAGCAAGTAAAGCAAGAGATTGCAGCAGAAGTAGCCGAGATAGTGGCTCGTGGGGGTAAACGCCCGCATCTGGCCGCTATTCTTGTAGGACACGATGGAGGTAGCGAAACCTACGTTGCCGCCAAAGTAAAGGCATGCGAAGTTTGCGGATTCAAGTCCTCACTTATCCGCTACGAGGCAGACGTTACCGAAGAGGAGCTGCTTGCCAAGGTACGCGAATTGAACGAGGATGCGGATGTGGACGGTTTCATCGTACAGCTTCCCTTGCCCAAGCATATCTCCGAGCAGAAAGTGATTGAAACCATCGACTACCGCAAGGATGTGGACGGCTTTCATCCCATCAATGTGGGACGGATGTCCATTGGCCTTCCCTGCTATGTATCCGCTACTCCCAACGGTATCCTCGAACTGCTGAAGCGCTATCAGATAGAGACTTCAGGCAAGAAGTGCGTGGTGTTGGGACGCAGCAACATTGTAGGCAAGCCCATGGCTGCCCTGATGATGCAGAAGGCTTATCCCGGCGATGCCACAGTGACCGTATGCCACAGCCGCAGCAAAGACCTGGTAAAGGAATGCCAGGAAGCGGACATCATCATTGCTGCGTTGGGACAACCGAACTTTGTTAAGGCGGAAATGGTCAAGGAAGGTGCTGTCGTTATTGATGTAGGTACTACCCGTGTGCCCGATGCCTCCAAGAAATCCGGGTTCAAGTTGACCGGTGATGTGAAATTCGACGAAGTAGCTCCCAAATGTTCATTCATTACCCCCGTACCGGGAGGCGTAGGTCCCATGACCATCGTTTCCCTTATGAAGAATACATTGCTCGCCGGCAAGAAAGCAATCTACCAATAACAAGGCGATGAAAACGCTCGCCGTCTTCATTGTTGTCCTACTGTATAGCGTAACCCTTTCCTCGCAGGAAAGGATTACGCTATTATTTGTCGGCGACCTGATGCAGCACCAGGCACAAATAGACGCTGCACATGTATCTGAAGGAAAATATGACTACTCCTCCTGCTTCTCCCTCATAAAAGAGCAAATATCCCAGGCAGACCTCGCCATAGGAAATCTGGAAGTCACATTGGGGGGCAGGCCCTATCGGGGCTATCCTATGTTCAGCGCCCCCGATGAATATCTTCAGGCCATAAAGGACGCCGGATTCGATATTTTACTGACAGCCAACAACCACTGTCTGGACCGTGGAAAAAAGGGAATGGAGCGTACCATACAATTGCTTGACTCCTCCGGTATTCGTTACGCAGGCACCTACAAGAATCTGTCGGAGCGCAGGCAACGCTATCCCCTGTTCATCAACAGAAACGGCTTTCGCATTGCCCTACTCAACTATACTTACGGCACCAATGGTATCAAGGCTACCTCTCCCAATATCGTAAACTATATTGATAAGAATACCATCCTGCAAGATATCCAAAGTGCCAAGGCACGCCAACCGGATGCCATTATTGCCTGCATGCATTGGGGAGAGGAATATCAGTCCCTTCCCAACCGTGAGCAACGCGAACTGGCCAACTGGTTGCTCCAACAAGGCGTAACACATATTATCGGTTCACACCCTCACGTCATTCAACCGATGGAACTACGTACCAACGGTACCGAACAGCACATCATAGTCTACTCCTTGGGAAACTTCATTTCCAATATGAGCAAGGCCAACACTGACGGCGGCCTCATCTTCACTTTGCAGTTGGAGAAACATCCTCTCCCCCAACCCATCCGTCCCTCTTACACCGGTCAGAGTCAGACGCCCCTGCCAGACTCCAATCCTCTGCCTTTTCCATACTGTCGTGTTTCCTATTGTGGATATAATCTGGTCTGGACCGGCCGGCCGGAACTTACTAAAGAAAAAAATTACATTCTTTATCCTGCCAGTTTTCCTACAGAACATTTAACGCCGGAAGCTCGTAAACACCTGGAAATCTTTGTCAAAAGCTCTCGAAAGCTGCTCCAGCAGCACAATATAGGTATCTACGAGAAGAAAAAATAATGCAGAAATCTCAAAAATTTTCGTCTCATTCTTTGCAATATTAAAGATTATCCCTATCTTTGCACCGCATTTAAGAAATGCACTAACATGGTGGCTGTAGTTCAGTTGGTTAGAGCGTCAGATTGTGGTTCTGAATGTCGTGGGTTCGAGTCCCATCTGCCACCCGCAAAGAAGAGGAAATTCGAAAGAATATTCCTCTTTTTTTGTTATTGTCCAAACAATCCCCCAAAGGGAGGCAACGTGGAATCAATGTAAAAAATTGTAGGGATACTCCTCACAGAGTATCCCTACATCATAGGAAGGAATCAATTACCTAAACCAGTCCTTGTACAAAAGAGTTTACTTTCTCAAAATGTTCAAAATAGCTGGAAACTTATTCCGATATTTTGCATTCTGTATCAATCACACTTAATAGTACTTCCTTCCTTACTTTATCAAGCCAGTGATAAGACAACCCGTTATCACCTTATAGAAATAAGAATACAAAAAGAATATTTCATCTTTCAAAAAACATTCTATACCAATAACTCTACTATTTTCGATTTCCGACATGCAAATATAACCCTTTTTGTTTATACGAAAAGCAAAATCAGTTATCTTTGCAAAGATGAAATTCAATCAAATATGAAAATTCTCTGGATAGACCTCAATAGCTCGTATGCACACTCTTCGTTGGCACTCCCTGCACTGCACGCACAAATAGCAAAGAACAATTCCGTAAAATGGGAAATCGTATCTGCCACCATCAATGAAAACGTAGGAATGATTGTCGACGAAATATACCGGCACCAACCCGACATCATTGCCGCAACGACATGGTTGTTCAACCACGAACAACTGTTGCACATCACAGCGAGATTAAAAGCATTGCTTCCCAATAGCTGCTTCATCTTGGGTGGACCTGAATTCTTAGGAAACAATGAAGACTTTCTGCATAAAAACCCTTTCATCGACTGTGTATTCAGGGGAGAGGGAGAAGAAGCATTCCCCCAATGGCTGTCTTGCTGGAACCAGCCGGAAAAATGGAACAGTATTCCGGGACTCTGCTATATGAATCCTCAAAAGCAATATATAGACAACGGCATAGCCCGTGTACTTAACTTTTCACGGCTCGTACCACCGGAAAACAGCTGTTTTTTCAACTGGAGCAAACCATTCGTACAACTGGAGACTACCCGAGGCTGTTTCAACACATGCGCATTCTGCGTCAGCGGTGAAGAAAAACCGGTGCGCACACTGTCCATTGAAAGTATCCGTGAACGCCTTCAAATTATCCACAGTCATGGAATAAAAAACGTACGCGTCCTCGACCGGACCTTTAATTATAATCCGCGCCGTGCTAAAGAATTACTGCAACTTTTCCTGGAATTCAACCCGGACATATGCTTTCACTTAGAAATACACCCTGCACTATTATCCGAAGAGCTGAAAAATGAATTGAAAAAGCTACCTAAAGGATTGCTCCATCTCGAGGCCGGTATTCAAAGCCTGCGCGAACCGGTCCTCCAGAAAAGCCGTCGGATGGGAAGCCTGGAGGACTCACTGCAAGGTCTTCGTTTCCTATGTTCCCTACCCAATATGGAAACACACGCCGACCTCATTGCCGGCTTGCCTCTATACCGCCTATCCGAAATATTTGAAGATGTGCGTACACTTGCCGGATACAATGCCGGCGAGATACAGCTTGAATCCCTGAAGTTACTTCCCGGCACAGAAATGAGAAGAAGAGCGGAAGAACTAGGCATCCGATATTCTCCTCTCCCCCCTTATGAAGTGCTTCAAACAAATGAAATCAGTGTCAACGAGCTTCAAACAGCCCGGCAACTGTCACGTCTTCTGGATGGATTCTATAACACAACTGCTTGGCAAGCCATCACCCGCAAGCTGATTCTGGATGACAACGACTTCCTACGTCGCTTTCTGGAATTTTTAATCGATAAAAATCTTATAGACCAGCCCATGAGCCTGGAAAAGCGAGGCCTCGTACTCTATGAATTCTGCAGTATGCATTATCCGGCCTATAAAATCATGGTCACCATTGCCTGGATAGAGGCAGGCATGTCATTAAAGAAAAAACCAGCAGAGAAAGTCAAGACCAAGCGCCAGATGCCACCGGAATATTGGGAAGTCATCTATGGAAACTACAAAGAAAGCCTCCGCTTATGTTTTCTACCCATTGACGACAATACCCAAAATGGTTATTGGTTCGGCTTCGAATCGGAAATACAAAAAGCAGAACCAGTATTCAAAGCCAAAGGAATAATGGAGAGGTATCAAAATACACAATCACCGCAGATTAACACAGATAAAAGTTCTTGATTATCAGAAATTCTATAGCAATCTGTGTAACCTGCGGCGAGTTATGCCCTCATTTCTTCTCCTATCCGCAGTGGAAATACTTCTCGACCAGTTTCAGCATCTCCTCCGGACTGTCTTGTATCTCTGCACGCAAGGTTCTATCCTCGTAAGAACGCAGTTTGGAAATAACCCCATCAACCATTGCAGGACTGAACACATGATATTGCTCAAAGACAGCACGCTGTCTTTCCAAACAATCGGCAGAAGCGGCACAACTGTCAGGAAGCTGTTCCAGTTGTTTCAACTTATCTTCATTTTCTTTCTTGTGGATATTTACATTGACATATGTTTTTTCTGCAATTCCTAAAGCATCGTCTATCTCAAATCCATAACGGCAAGCTACAGCAAGTCCGGCAATCAATTGATACAAATCGGCCGAACCGTCAGGCGAACGCATTTCCACCGTCTGTTTCTGTGTAGTATCATAATGACTTGGGGTCTCCAACGGATTTGCCAACATGCACATATCCGTTTTTGCCGACCAGCCCAACGGAACGCGTACCAATACCGAACGGTTGCGGTCGCCCCAGCAAATGTTGGTCGGTGCTTCCTGATGAGGAACCAGACGAAAATAGGAAGTAGGATTTGTATTACCGAAAGCTGTAATGGAAGAAGCCAGCTTCATCATGCCCGCAATGGCCTTACGGGCTGTTTCAGAAAGTGCCCCATCTTTCAGCATCTGGTTCTGCCCGTCCTTCATGATACGCATATGTATATGTAATCCGGAACCGGCTTTTCCTGCCGTGATTTTCGGTGCAAAAGTAATGTTATATCCATACTGGCTAGCCAGATTACGAATAACCCATTTTGCTATCACCAGTTGGTCAGCAGCCTCCTCGGCACGCACCGGCAGGAATTCTATTTCATTCTGCTCATAAATCTTATCGTCCAGCGTAAAATTACCGACTTCAGAATGCCCATACTTTATCTGTCCGCCTGCCTGCGCAATATATGACATACATTCCGTACGGAAATCATTGAACTTGGCATAAGGGGCCGATTCGTGATAACCACGCTGGTCGGTAGCCGGGAACAATCCGTCATTTTCAGAAATGACATAATATTCCAATTCTCCCATAGCCTGAAATTCCATCCCCGTAACCGTAGTGAATACCTGACATGCCTTACGCAGGGTATATTCCGGAGAACTTTCCAGCGGTTCACCATCCTTATTGAAATAAGAACAGAGCATTGACAGTGTGGGCAATTCAGAAAAAGGGTCTATAAAAGCGGTCCGGAAACGCGGCACTACATACAAATCACTGCTACCGGCCTCTATAAACGGAAACAAGCTGGAACCATCTACGCGTTCACCACATGTAAGTATGGCATCAAGGTATGCTTCATTATTGATGACAAAGTTCAGTGTCTTCAGTCTCCCGTCTGCCGCAGGATACATGAAGTTCACCATACGAATGTCGTTCTCCTTTATATAGGAAACAATGTCTGCTTTCGTAAATTCGGAAGCCGGTTTTTGAAGGGCAGCCACCAATAGATTGGGGCTCATGGATAATTCCTGGTTCATAATACGCTGATTGTTTTTAGTTTTCTATATGGTTAACAAAACACATGCAATTTTCTGTCACAATAAAAACTGCTGTTTCGCAAAGATACTAAAAGTTGTATCAGAAAAAAAACAAACAACCTAAATCTTATCAGTGAGCCTCAACCTTTTCCGTCGTATCCCCACTTCACGTAAATAGCTCCCCAGGCAAATCCTGCTCCGAATGCTGTAAAAATCAGTTTATCCCCCTTTTTAAGCTTATCCTCGAAATCCCATACACACAACGGAAGCGTGCCGGCACTTGTATTTCCATACCGTTCTATATTGACCATTACCTTTTCGGGAGATACTCCCAAGCGTTGCGAAACTGCAGTAATTATACGCATGTTTGCCTGATGGGGAATCACCCAGTCAATGTCCTCCTTCGTCAAGTGATTCCTCTCCATGACCGCCTCACAAGCATCCGCCATATTGGCCACAGCATATTTAAAGACTGTACGTCCTTCCTGATAAATATAATGCATCCGATTGTCCAGTGTATAGTAAGATGGAGCACATACGGAACCTCCTGCTTTGATATGTAAAAAGGGCAGACCTTTCCCGTCTGTTCTCAATACGGCATCCATTACTCCCATATCTTCCCGGGTGGGTTCCAGCATGAAAGCGGCAGCACCGTCACCAAAAATCGGACAAGTGGCACGATCGGTATAATCAATCACCGACGACATTTTATCAGCCCCTACTACAATGACCTTCTTGTATTTTCCCGAACGGATAAAATTGGCTCCAGTTTCCAATGCATACAAAAAGCCACTACAAACAGCCTGCATATCAAAAGCAAAAGCATTCTTAAGCTTTACTCTCTCACATAATATGGATGCTGTTGAAGGAAAATGATAATCGGCCGTTGTAGTGGCCACAATCACCAAATCAATATCATCAGGATTAGATTTTGTACGTTGCATTAATTGTTTTACAGCTTTACGGGCCATAAACGAAGTCCCCAATCCTTCTTCGTGCAAGATACGTCTTTCCTTTATACCGATACGCCCCATTATCCACTCATCTGTCGTATCTACCATTTTGGATATTTCTTCATTGGTCAGAATATAGTCAGGAACATACCCTCCCACTCCCGTAATTACTGCATTTATTTTCTCCATTAATTCTATCTAGTTTAGTATTGGAATCGGCTCAAAGATAATATTCTTAAAACGCCGAGCGCAAATATACTGAAAAGAGGGTAAAATCCAATAAAGGAAGAACAAAAAGACACTCCCGACAAACTATCACATGGATATACAAAAAAAATCAACTGTCCTTTTTCTATCATTCTTTTGTCAATTTTGTATCAATGAGTTTGAGCAATACAGACTAAATTTGCATAATAAAATGTATCGGGTATTTAAAGAGCAAGTAACTAATCAAAAATACATACAAATAAAATTAACATAACATTTTTATATCTTATGAAACAAAACCGCTTAATTAGCATTGGGGCTTTCATTTTAGTGCTTGCACTTTCAGGCCTTATGACAGGTTGTATGGAGAAAGACGTATACGACCCGAATCGTGAAAAAGAACCTCTTCCTGACCCGGATAAATATTTCGGCTTTGAGATGCGCAGTGATGTCCGGCTTTCTGTCAACTATGACATTTACGGGTTTACTCCTTTGATAGAAATTTACGGTGAAAATCCGATGGAAACAGTGGAAGGTACGCCGATAAAGAAAGAGGGTATAGAAGCCTTGTTCAAAACCTATACCGACAACAGCGGTAAGTATGAGGGAAAAATGCAGCTTCCTACCTATCTTAATAAAGTTTATTTATATACTGCGACATGGGGATTGCCGGGATGCATAGAACTTGAAATTAAAGACAATGCTGTCATTTTTGACATGTCGGCAAAATCAAATCCTAAAACAAAGTCTGTCACTCGCGCTTCGTCTGATGTACCTTATTTAGTAAACAAATCCCAAAATCTATACTCACTGTGCTATTGGGGAGAAGGAGGTCAGCTGAACAGCCAATATATGACAAAGGAAAAAAATATTGGTAATGAAAGTATTTTGGATTTGACAGACCGGATGAAAACATTCTTCAATAAAGGAGGACAAGACAATTCAAAATTACTTGGTAATGGAAAAACTATCAATATTTCGATAAAGGAGGACAACACCGCATTGAATCTCATTTTTCTCAATCGAAGTGCAAGTTATAACAATACTTTCGGATATTATTTTTATAAAACCGGAACGTCCGTCGATGTAGACCAAGTGAGGAAATACATTATATTCCCCAATGTGTCTTTTGACTGGTATGGCGGCCAAATATTGATTTTAGAATCCGGGAATAAAGTTCGTCTGCTTTACTTCGATGAAGACGGCCAAGCCCATGATACATTCCCAGCAGGATATACAGTAGGCTGGTTTCTTTATGCCGACGGTTTTAAGAACGGTTATGGAAATAATTTAGAAGATTATCTTAAATTGCCTGATTTATATAATCCATACAATTCAAATCTTCGCACTTCCAATCCCCAAAACAACATGTCGGCCTTTGTCTCTGTTAAAGACCAAAAAAGCGGCAAGACGATTCTTGGAGCAGAAGATGGTGTAAATCAAAGCTACTGTGACCTTTTATTTTATGTAGATGCTACTCCGGGAAGTTCTATTGACGATCCTGAAAGGCCGTCTATTCCCGATGAAGGTGATAAAGAAGAACCCAAACCCGATGAAGATGAAAATGTTACCGGCACACTGGCATTCGAAGATATTTGGCCTTCCGGTGGCGATTATGACATGAATGACGTAATTGTAGAATACGAACGCAAAGTCTATTTCGACAAAAAGAATATAGTAACGAAGATCGTTGACGAATTCACTCCGGTACATGATGGCGCTACATATGTTAACGCATTTGCCTATCAGATAGATGCAGCACAAATTGGCGATAAAATCACTTTGCCGGAAGGTGCAATATTGGAAAAAGAGACTTCGTCCATTATCGTAATGTCCAATGCCAAACAGAATATAGGCAATAAATATGTAGTCACCAGAGAATTCAACGGTTCTTTCCTAAAGAATCAGCTATTGTCCTATAATCCATACATCATCGTAAAATATTCACAAGGAGAACAGAATCGCACAGAGGTTCATCTGCCCAAACACAAAGCTACAGCTTATGCCAATCAGTCATTGATTGGCAGCAATGATGATGCTTACTATATCGACCGTAAAGGAGCATATCCATTTGCTATCGATATACCGATGCTAGGGTTTACCCCGGTAACAGAAAGGAACAGAATTGACAGCCAATATCCCGGTTTTGCTACATGGGCAAAATCAATGGGAAATGACTGTAAGGATTGGTATAAAAAATAACAGAACAAAAGACAATGAATCATGTGTGGAGTGCCCCCTTATTCGGACGCTCCACCTGTTTTTTTTTGAATTATTGCATATTGACTTGGAGAAATATTATATTCTGCCATGAAACACCTGGAAAAATAAGAAGGATTGGAATAGCCTACCATATACATTACTTCCGATACAGTGAATCTGCCTTGTAATAAAAGTGTAGCGGCTCTTATCATCCTAACACGCCGAATAAGGCTTACTGGAGTAACCCCCGTCAACTGTTTAATCTTTCGATACAACAGTTTTCGATTCATTCCCAACAGTTGACAGAGCATAGCAACATTAAACTCTGTATTTTCCATATGCTCTTCCAACACTGAAACAAGCTTGTTAAGCCAAATTCGTTTCAATTCCAGTTGTCTGTTTTCCAATGGTTTGCATGAATCCATTTTCTCCAATTTTAATATTCCTTCTAAGATCTGTTTGGCTTGTAGTGAGTCCATACCAACTTGATTTTGCAAAGCCTGCAGTTCATTTTTATCTGGTAAAGACACAATAATATTAATTAAGACTCCAGTATCATTTTCCTCACATCTTATGTCAACCTGGCCTTGATATAGATTAACAAATTTGGGAATTAAATGTAACCCCACAAGAGCGATTATTTCATCTATTATTTTAAGATATTCTTTCATATCTTTCTTGCCTTTTGGTATAAGTACAAATTATCCAAATATCAGACAAACATTCTCTCACGGTATTCTGACGGAGTAGTGCCTGTATGCTTACGAAAAAAACGTGTCATCGTAGAATTCGATTGAAAATTAGTTCGTGAAACCACTTCCTTTATTTCAAGATTGGAGTCTTTCAATAAGACTTTTATCTCAAGTATGGTATATTCCACAATCCACTCTTTAGCCGAACGACCAGTATTATCTGTTATTAACATTGTCAGATATTTAGGTGAGATACACATCTTATCTGCATAAAATGCCACATCACGACTTATAGTATGATACTCTATAACCAAATAAAAGAATTCAAAAACCTGCTTCTCTTTACGTACAAACTTCACGGAAGCCATAGCCTTGGGGTTACTCTTATAGCCCACATACAAGTCCCAATAATAAACCCTCAATAAATACATCACCGATTCCCTCCTAAGAAAGGCACAAGATAAATCTACACGGCATGACAATATATGACAGAAATGAACAAAGCGCTTATACTCTTCTTCACTGAGCGGAGAGCTATAATATTTCCTCATATAGAAAAAATAGTCAAGTGTAAGCCTACCCAGCCCATTAATGGTATCCATAAACAATTTCTTTGGTACTTTAAAGAAAATAACGGCAAAGTCTGTACTGATTTCGGTTATACTTGCCAACTGATAAGGAAAAATAGTTATCAAATCATTCTTCACAACCCTGCGTTTATTAGAAAACACATTAAAAAGAGCAGAGCCTCCGGTACAAACTCCATTTATCCCTTCTTCTAGATATGTCGGAATCCCGTCAAGAGGCAAATCAATTACCTTTGTATAAATATTGAACTCCTCTAAATCAAACACACCACTTGAAAAAGGCCTATTATCTTTTGTAGCTTTTACCATATTTGTTTTAAATATTATGCTAAGTTACAAAAAAAAATCATTTTTAGATTATTTGTTCTAAAATTGCACATATATACTGAAGTTCAGTCAAAACTAAAGTATAAATTCTTATTCTATAAAGGGCTAAATAATATCCGATAGGGCAGAGATAATGGAATAAAAAAAGTCCCACAAATCGTTGAATTTATGAGACTTACCTATTCATTATCCAGTTAGTTCAGCGGAGAGACAGGGATTCGAACCCCGGGTGCCTCGCAGCACAACGGTTTTCAAGACCGCCGCAATCGACCACTCTGCCACCTCTCCAAGACCTCCTTTTCAAGAGGTGCTTTTCTCTTAAAGCGGTGCAAAGGTACAAATCATTTTTAAATCTGCAAACATCTTTCCTGTTTTTTCACGAAATAATTGTACTTTTGTGCCCATGATATACCCACAGAACTTTGAACAGAAGATAGGCTTCGACCAAATACGCCAACTGCTAAAAGAAAAATGCCTCAGTACGCTTGGCGAAGAACGAGTGACAGATATGGTGTTCTCCGACCGCTTTAATGAAGTAGAAGAACGCCTGGATCAGGTTACAGAATTCGTACGTATACTTCAAGAAGAAGATAATTTTCCGGCACAATATTTTTTTGATGTACGTCCGTCCCTGAAACGGATACGGGTGGAAGGCATGTATTTGGACGAGCAGGAGCTTTTCGACCTGCGCCGCTCTTTAGAAACGATACGCGACATTGTACGCTTTTTGCAAAAAAGCGAAAATGAAGAAGAAGAGGAAACCACATCTCCTTATCCTTGTCTGAAGCGACTGGCAGGAGACATAACGGTATTCCCGCAACTTATCGGAAAAATAAGCGGCATTCTTTCTCCCTACGGAAAAATAAAGGATAATGCCTCGGCAGAACTGGCACGCATCCGCCGCGAACTGGCAAGTACAATGGGAAGTATCTCACGCTCATTGAACAGCATTCTGCGCAATGCCCAATCGGAAGGTGTTGTAGACAAGGACGTAACCCCCACAATGCGCGACGGGCGACTGGTGATTCCTGTAGCTCCAGCCTTGAAACGAAAAATAAAAGGCATCGTACATGACGAATCCGCCAGTGGTAAAACTGTATTCATCGAACCCGCCGAAGTGGTGGAAGCCAACAATCGCATCCGCGAACTCGAAGGGGACGAACGGCGGGAGATTATCCGCATCCTTATGGAATTTTCCAATTTGTTGCGCCCATCCATTCCCGATGTTTTGCTGTCATATGAATTTCTTGCCGAAATAGATTTCATACGTGCCAAGGCCTTGTTTTCCGAGCAAATCACCGGACTGAAACCGGCTTTTGAAAACAAGCAGGTTATAGACTGGACAATGGCGGTACATCCGCTGTTGCAACTCTCTCTTGCCAAACATGGGAAAAAAGTTATACCGCTGGATATAGAGCTGGACGAAAAACAACGTATTCTCATCATCTCCGGTCCCAACGCCGGCGGAAAGTCTGTCTGCCTGAAAACTGTAGGGTTGCTGCAATACATGTTGCAATGCGGCCTGCTCATCCCGATGCACGAACGTAGCCATGCCGGCATATTCAGCAATATATTCATTGACATCGGCGACGAGCAGTCTATCGAAGATGACCTCAGCACCTACTCCTCGCACCTGACCAATATGAAGATAATGATGAAAAACTGCAACGAACGCAGTCTCATCCTTATCGACGAGTTCGGTGGCGGTACGGAACCCCAGATTGGCGGAGCGATAGCCGAAGCAGTGTTGAAACGTTTCAACCAAAAGCAGACGTTCGGCGTTATTACTACACACTACCAGAATCTGAAGCATTTTGCCGAAGACCATGATGGGGTGGTAAACGGAGCCATGTTATACGACCGCCATTTGATGCAGGCCCTTTTTCAGCTCCAGATAGGTAATCCGGGCAGTTCATTTGCCGTAGAGATTGCCCGTAAAATCGGATTGCCGGAAGATGTAATCTCCGATGCTTCGGAAATTGTAGGCAGTGAATACATCAATGCCGACAAGTACCTGCAAGATATTGTACGCGACAAACGTTATTGGGAAAGCAAACGTCAGACTATCCGGCAACGCGAAAAGCATATGGAGGAAACCATTGCCCGTTATCAGACAGAGATAGAAGAGTTGCAGAAGTCGCGCAAGGAGATTCTGCAGAAAGCCAAAGAGGAGGCGGAACAACTGATGCAGGAAGCTAATGCCCGCATAGAAAACACCATCCGCGCCATTAAAGAAGCGCAGGCCGAAAAGGAAAAGACACGCCAGATACGGCAGGAATTAAATGATTTCCGCGAATCGCTGGACACCCTCACCGCTAAGGAGCAGGAAGAAAAAATTGCCCGCAAAATAGAAAAACTGAAAGAAAAACAGAACCGGAAAAAGGAGAAGAAAGCCAACAAGAATCAGGAAAATACATTGTCTGCACAAACATTGGCAGAGCAACAGGCAAAGAAAGAAGCCAAATGTCTGGCAGCAATCGTACCCAGAAGCTATGTCAAGATAAAAGGACAGACCTCAGTTGGCGAAGTATTGGAGATAAACGGCAAGAAAGCCATCGTTGCGTTCGGAAGTATCAAAACCACAGTCAAGCTGGATAGGCTGGAACGGACAAATGCGCAGCCTAAGCAAGCGGATGTCTCTACCAAGAGTACCTATATCAGTTCTCAGACACAAGACAGCATGTACGAAAAAAAGCTGAACTTCAAGCAAGATATAGATGTACGCGGCATGCGTGGAGACGAAGCCCTACAGGCTGTGACCTATTTCATAGACGATGCCATATTGGTAGGAATGCCACGCGTACGCATCCTACACGGAACCGGTACGGGCATCCTGCGCACGCTTATCCGCCAATATCTGCAAACCGTGCCCGGTGTAAGCCATTTTGCCGATGAGCACATTCAATTTGGCGGAGCGGGGATTACGGTTGTAGACTTAAGCTAATTGAAATTTAAAAATCGAGCAACAGAAAACTGCAAAGTTACAATATTAACAATCCTGATAAACAAATAATCCAATAACCCATTAGCAAGATGAAATCAATCAAAGAACTATATCGCATCGGCACCGGTCCTTCAAGCAGCCATACCATGGGACCTCGCAAGGCAGCCGAGATATTTCTGGAAAGACATCCGGAAGCTGCATCGTTCAAAGTAACATTATACGGCAGTCTGGCGGCAACAGGCAAAGGTCACATGACCAACATTGCCATTACCGAAGTGCTGCAACCGATAGCACCGGTAGAGATTATCTGGGAGCCAAAGATTTTTCTCCCCTTCCACCCTAACGGAATGAAGTTTGTCTCCGTTGACAAAGCAGGAAAAGAGACCGACCGATGGACAGTGTTCAGTATCGGCGGCGGCGCTCTGGCAGAAGAGAATGACGGAGCATCCTCGGTCAATACACCCGATGTGTATTCCATGAGCAGCATGACGGAAATCATGCAATGGTGCGAACGTACAGGAAAGAGCTATTGGGAATACGTCAAGGAATGTGAAGACAGCGATCTATGGGATTACCTGCAAGAAGTATGGAAAACCATGCAGGATGCCGTGAAACGGGGATTGGAACAGGAAGGCGTATTGCCCGGTCCGTTGAACCTACGCCGTAAAGCTTCCACTTACTATATACGTGCCAGCGGATACAAACAATCCCTGCAATCGCGCGGACTGGTATTTGCCTATGCATTGGCGGTAAGTGAAGAAAATGCTTCGGGCGGTGTCATCGTCACTGCTCCTACGTGCGGCTCGTGCGGAGTGATGCCTGCCGTACTCTACCACCTTTCCAAAAGTCGTGATTTCAGTGATACGCGTATCTTGCGCGCCCTTGCCACAGCCGGGTTGGTAGGAAACATAGTAAAGACCAACGCTTCCATTTCAGGCGCGGAAGTAGGCTGCCAGGGAGAAGTCGGCGTAGCCTGTGCAATGGCTTCGGCAGCCGCCAACCAACTTTTTGGCGGCAGCCCTGCACAAATAGAATATGCTGCGGAAATGGGTTTGGAACATCATCTGGGAATGACCTGCGACCCGGTATGCGGACTGGTGCAGATTCCTTGTATAGAACGGAATGCCTATGCCGCCGCACGCGCCTTGGATGCCAACCTTTACTCCTCTTTCACCGATGGTATGCACCGGGTATCTTTCGACAAAGTAGTAGCAGTTATGAAAGAAACCGGGAACGACCTTCCGTCGCTTTACAAGGAAACAAGTGAAGGCGGACTGGCTAAAGATTATAAACCGATGTAGCAGTCAGAGACAAAAGCACGTCCAACTTACTCAAAACAAAATGAAGAATCTCTTCTCTTAATATGTAAGGAGAAGAGATTCTTCATTTTGTTCCGGTTATACCTCAATCAAACAAGATTAACGCCCGGTCTTCAGCTCATCTATCGGCCAATGCGTATCGTCCTTATTGCCACTTACATCACGTTTCTGCAATAAATTACCGTCTCCGGCATAGAACAACTGATACTCCTCATTACCTCTCTCCACTTCGATAACATACTGGACAGGCTGTACGGGATATTCAAGCATATCAATATCTTCCCGTCTCCACTGCGCATATTCTCCGCCTTCGAAAGCGGTCTGTACCGTAGGCGGCAAACCTTCCCAAAGAATATCGGTCTCCGTCAATTTCCAGGTTGCCTGAACATCATACCACACATCCATTTCCCTGCCGTCCATCCAACAGTCGGCTACGAAATAATCGCCTTTCCGTTCCCATTCAATGTCCATGGCAGCAGGATATTTATCCTTAAGGGCTTTCGACACGGCATCGGGAGCTTTTATATTATCGTTTTTGTCGTCATCATCGCACGCACCAAAAGCCATTGCCGCAATGAACATCATCGCTAATACTTGAATTTTTGTTTTCATCTTCTTGCTAAAAAATTTAAAGTTATACATTCTGCATTATCACAATCAATCGTCCATGCCTACAAATTTTCCTCTGCTGTTGAACTTCAAGGAATAGTCATTGGCAAGTTCAACTTCCACCCCGCTACGTCTGCGTTCAATCTTGGTGATGATCTCCTGCGGGAAGTTCGTCTTTACATATTCTTTCACAGATACCGGAATCAGAGCTTCGGGCACAGCAGCCTTCTTGCAATCCACATCAGTCCAATTTCCGTTGCTGTCAAAATCAATCTCCGTACGGTCGGTCAACAGCACCTCATAACTTTTCGAGCCCAGTATTCCGGTTTCAATCTTGATATGTGAGATTTGCGGATCGGTGAAATACCGGTTGATGAAGTTACGGGCTGTCAAAGGCAACTGCTTGGCATCGCGCGTAATGACATCACCGGCAAATGCCAACTGAACGGCTACAAGAGCCAACACAAGGATAGATAATACTTTCTTCATAATCGTTATTTTTTAATGTTACTGATTTGTTTCATATCATTCACACTGCAAATAACGACAGAGAAATAGGAAAGATTTGGGAATAATCAGTGTTAACGGTTATTTTTATTTTCTTTAACAAGTAGAAAGCAATGCATTCCATCCTGCCACTCGTAAGTAAGCCTCAAAAAAGAAATCCGGGCTATGGAACGGGCTATGGCGAGTCCCAGTCCGGTGGAGTCTTTCTTTCCATCAATACTATGGTAGAAACGGCGGAACAACTTCTCACCGTCCAAAGGAGTATCACCTGTATTCTTTATTACCAGCGAATCCGGAGTAGTAAGTATCTGCAACTCTCCCCCATCCGCATTATGAAGCAATGCATTCTTCACCAGATTTGAAACCAGAATCTGTGCCAACGAATGATTACAGCGGATAATAAAAGGCTGTTCCCCCTGCTTACGCAGCAAGCGCACCTGCTTATGTTCGTATATATCCATCAAATCAGGCAGAAGGTTTTCCAGTATCTCGTCCACCGATACATCCTCCGACTCCGTGTACTGCCCGTTCTCTATACGGGAAAGCAGCAGCAAGGACTTGTTCAGTTTCACCGCACGTCCCAACGTTGAATAGATTTCATCCAGTTCCTTCATCTGCTGTTCGGTCAGGCTGTCGCTTTCAGCCAGCAGTTCTACTTTACCGCGCACGATGGCAAGCGGCGTCTGCAACTCATGCGATGCGTTTTCTATAAACTGCTTCTGCTCTTCATAAGCCTTGTAACTGCGGTTGCCCATATCCACCGCAGCCTCGCTCAGCTGGCGGAATTCACGTATCTTCGTAGGGTTCTCCAATGCCGGAACTTCTTTGCCGGGCTGGATGCCGTGCAGCCAGTCCAGTAACTTATGCAACGGGCGGAATACCCCTTTCAATATCACTTGAATGCCCACCGATGTACAAATCAGCAGCAGCAGGAACAATGCTCCCAGATACCAAAGCATTGCCTCCACCATATCGTCCCGTTCCAAAATGGAAATCATCAGGGTAAGCTCGTAAAACTGTCCGTCGGGCATGCGGAATGCCGTACGCATCACGCGTACCGGTTCGTTCTCGTCCTCAAGTTCGATATACACGGTAGAGTCATAAAAAACTTCCTGATAATGATTTCCCTCCTGTTCAGAGATGGGACGGAATTTATAAAAAGACATCAATGAGCCCTCCGTTTCAAGAAGGGAAGGATCGTGGAGTACGTGTTCTATTAATATTCCGGCATAATTTTCCAGCGTATCGTCCGTTTCATCAACAACCTCATCAATAATGGCATAATAAAACAATACACCCCATACAGCCATCAGGACAAATAGCAATAAGGAGATTTTACGATATGTATAATATACCAGTTTCATAATTCGGACAATTTATAGCCAAAGCCATAAACAGCTTTCAGCTCTACGGAAGCATTGGCCTGCTTCAGCTTCTTGCGCAGGTTCTTCACCTGCGAATATATGAAATCCAACGAATCCGCCTGGTCAATATTATCACCCCACACCGACTCGGCAAGGCTCATTTTATTGATAACCCGGTTGGCGTTCACCACAAAGTAATACAGCAGGTCGAACTCCTTACGGTTCAGTTGCAAAGGAGCACCGCCTACTTCCGCCTGCCGTTTGTCCGGATAGAGCAACAAATTGCCTACAGTGACAGACATATCGCCTTGTGCCTGACGGCGGCGTATTAAAGATTTTATACGTGCATTCAGTTCTGCCAGATGGAAAGGCTTTGTCAGATAATCATCCGCCCCCAGTTCCAGACCGTCTACTTTATCGTCCAGCGAATCCTTGGCGGAGATGATGAGCACACTGTCCGTACGGCGCAAGTGCTTCAGCTCGCGCAACAAATCCAGACCGCTTCCTCCCGGCAGCATAATGTCCAATAGGATACAGTCGTAATCATAGTCGTTTATCTTGTCCAGGGCCGAAAAATAATCGGCAGCCGTTTCTACGACAAATTTCTCTTTCAGGAGCGAAGTGCGGATTGTTTCCCGCAAATCTTGCTCATCTTCTACAATCAGGATTTTCATGTCGGCAAAAAAAACTCACAAATCTGGAATCATTCTGGAATAGCCCGTATATCAATTGGAAACGGCATCTTCCCCATACACCTCTTCCAGCAGTTCCTCTTTCGCCATGGAGATTTTGCCATCCGCGGAAACCGTCAGCCGGAGAGGCACATAAAGGTCGGATTGCGGATAGCAGATGCTAGCGGCATAGATAATGCCCTGAGGCGTTGTCTTATCATAGACCAGTCCTTCCAGAATGGCATATTTCAGAAAGCGGGCATCGACCAGTGAGGCGAAACTTTCCTTCGTAAACACCTTGTCCACAATCTGTTTTCCGCCACAGGTGATGCGCAGCGCAATGCTGTTGTCGATAAACCTCTCTCCCTGCTCATTCGTCACAACAGGCAGACTCTCGTCCGGGCGGCGGACAACAGACGAGCGGTACTCCCTGCCTTTGTAGGTAATGGTCACTTTCGTATCGGAAACCTGCATACGCTGTGGAGCAGATATCACTGTGCTGTCTTTCATCAAGACCTGTACATCGTCTCCGCCTTTATTCCGCGATGTGCAGGAAATAACCGACAACATCACCGCACAAGTCACTATATAAACAAGAGTCTTCATTGATTCTTTTTTTTATTGACAAGGGCAAAGGAACAAAAAGAGCGGGAGAAATACAAATGAAAGCCATTAAAAACAGCAAGGGAGCATACCAAAAGAAAAACATCAGGTACATTCCGCCCCCTCTCATTGCCGTCAAATACATCCGAAGAATCCGCCTTCAATCAAGGTTCGTTCAGGTAACGGACGATTATTCCCACTTGCCTCGGCATAAATGTCCGCACCCTTGCGTGGTATCCCGTAAGCAGCAATTCCGCATACAATTCGCTGTTACGTTTAATCCAGCGCGTCAGCGTACGGATAGCACACCGTGCCGTTGTGTTGGGGCAATACAGGCATGCCAGCTCTCTTTTCGTATACGTTCTGATACGGAAGTCATTTTCATTTTCCATAGTTTTTTTGCAGATTTATCATCAAAGTTTTTTTATTAGAGATACCAAAGATACAACATCCGAAAGGCGAAGTCAAGCAATCGGAGAAAAGATATGAACCTTTCCTGAAAAAAGTTCATATCCCTCTCTTTTACTTTCGCTTACCGTTCCAGGCGGACTGAAAGAATGTTATCCCAACGGATTTTCTTCTTCCCCGTTTCCGCCGGTTCCCGGAGTAGAACCGCCTCCCGAAACAGTTTCCGTTTTTTCCCAACTTGCTCTCGTCACGCTGGCACGTGTCAGCATCTCCCTGAAGTACTGTCCCGGCGTAAAAATTATTTTCCGACGATAAACCGTATCCGACTTCACATCCTCTTCCCTGTCCTGACTCTTTGCATTAATACCCGGTCGGAAACAACCGAAATCACCCAACTGTACGGAAAATCCCTTGTTAATGTTAATGTTCAATGTATCTATCAAGCCATCCAGAACCATCTTTACCACACCACGCGGGGCCATGCCTATCTTGGTGACTTCATCGCACAAATCGCCAAACTGTATTATACCAAGCGTTTTCAGTTGCGCTACATACTTTTCCGTTTTTGTCTGATCAAAACCGAATACTTTCTTTTTCACTTCGTAATTCAATGCCATAACTTTTTTAATTTAAACGATTAATAAATTTGTTTTTCGGTTTTGTTTGCTCGTCAGTTTGCAAAACCTGCTTCTCTGTGATCACAATACAAAGATACAACAGGCGCAAAGCGACATGGTGCTTTAACTGTCGTTTCAGTAAGTTACAGTCATGATAAAGAGGATTAACAACAATAGATAAGCTATTGATAAACAAAGATATATATACCTATAAAAAACTTTTCACTTTTTTCCTGCATACACCACATTTCTCCCCATTCCGTATCTCACCAACACTCCGTCTCTGATAAACTGATTCAAATCGTTAACGGCCTGCTTGTAGCTACGTCCCGTCAGACGGGCATACTGGGCACGGTTGATGCAAGGATTCCGCTGCAAATATTCGTCCAGCAATTGAAAGCGGCGCTCCATAGACGAAAGGTTATCCGAGGAAAGCGGCACGGCGGGTTGCGGCCTGCGCTCAAGCCTCATCTTACCACTTAAATCTTCGTGAAATTTCTTCCCCAGACGGAAATTCAGTCCGCGCAAGGCAACTGACGCGGCACGTACCTCATCTTTCTCCATCGCACGGCGCCGACAACTCAATGAGGGCGTAAAATAGCCCAACTCACCCAATTCTACCGTCCAACCGTTGGCCAGGCAATCGCGCAGTTCGTCCATGAACGCTGCCATCGCACCCTCAAGCACGCTGCGGCTGATACCCGTAAACAAGTGGACACGGTCTATAAACTCTTTTCTATCAATCGTTCCCTTAGCCACAAAACGGGCGTAAAGGGGTTGTTGCTCACCGGTGCGGCGAATATCGGGTTTCTCCAGAAGGTCATAATAGGCACTCATACTTTTCAAGATGCTAAGTTTTCACCATTGCTACACTCAGCATCCTTTCTCACGGTGACAAAGAGAGAAAGCCGTTTCTTCAATTAAATCGTTCCGCCACGGGGTAAATTTTGTTCCACCACGGAGAAAGTTCTGTTCCACCATGACGGAATGGAATTTACTCCATGGCGGAACAATCTGGCATTAGGAAGTAAAGATACTGCTATTTTGCCGGATAAGCAATAAAAGCTACAAAAAAAGAGAATAATAATTCCGCCTGCCGTCACAGCGCTTTCCAGAACTTCTGGAAATCCCGGTAGCGCCCGTAACATACCAACCGGTCGCCTGCCTGTATCCGGTCATCATCCGGCAGTTCGTTCACCACATCATGCTCGGTGAAAGAGATGCCCAGGCAATTCTTCAAAGTCTCGGCACGCTTCAGAGCAAGCAGTTTCAACCCGAACTCGCTGTCAAGCTTCAGTTCATTTACATTATAGCCTATAAATTTTTCGGGCACAGTAAAATTCACAACGTAATAATTGGAATCCACCCGGAACGTTTCGATGTCGGCACCAAACTCAAGCAGATGAACCAGTCCGCGGGCCGCATCCTCCTCAGGAGTAAGGATACGCTCCAGACCGAAAGCCTCCAGCACCGAACGGTGCACCCCGTCGATAGCCCTTGCATAGATGCGTTTCACCTTTTTCTGTTTCAACAGCGCCACCACCCGGATGGAAGCGCCGAAATTCTCGCCGATAGCGACAATAACGACATCGACACTATTCAAAGGAAGCACGGACAAAGCCTGCCCGTCGGTTGCATCAATCACAAAGGCGGTTGCCACCTTGTCCTTCAAACTATCCACACGGCCGGCACTGATGTCCGCACCTATCACCTCATGTCCCAAAGCCGAAAGCTCCTCGGCAAGCACATGACCGTAATTACCCAAACCGATAATAATATATTTCATAATCAATCAATGTTAGCATTCCACACACCTGTTTCCAAATCTCACTTAGTTAATGATAATCTGTCCGCTCGGATACTGGTACTTCGTATGTTTTTTCTGCTTGATGATGCCGAGCATCAGTGTTATAAGTCCCACACGTCCGACAAACATCAAAAGCGCCACCAGCAACTTGCTGTCACTGCCCAGCAAGGGAGTGGCATTCAGGCTGGAGCCGACCGTACTGATGGCCGAAACACATTCAAAGGTAATCGCAAGCAGGGATAGTCCCGGCTCCAGGATACTGATGATGAAGACAGACACGAACAGCACTCCGAACGACATCACCACCGTAGCATTGGAACGTCGGATAGAGTCGTGCGACAACTCACGCCCGAACACCTCCACCCGCTCCGTGCCGCGCAATACCGCCACAAGATTCAGCACCACAACCGCAAAAGCATTCACTTTGATACCGCCTGCGGTGGACTGCGAACCGCCGCCAATCCACATAAGAATAAGGTAGAGCAATAAAGTCTGTACCCCCAGACCGGCTAAATCCACACTGGAAAAACCCGCCGTACGGGGACAGGCGGCATTGAAAAACGCCTGTGTCCACTTATCGGCAACCGACATCCCCGCAAAAGACGCGTTCCACTCAAAAAAAGCGATACCGACCGTGCCCACCGCCAAGAGCAGGAAGGTAACAATCAGCACGATACGCGTATTCAGGTTATAAAGATGGTAGAAACGGCGGCCGTCCCACTCCCATGTATGCAAAAATCGCCAGAAACGGCGTATATGATAAAGGATAATGTCCTTGAAGTTCACCAATATGGGGAAACCGATACCGCCCAGAATAATCAGCAGTGAAATGTATATATAGAACGGATTATGCCCCTTCATCAGCAACGGATTGCCCAAATTGCCCGGCAAGGTGGAAAACCCAGCATTGCAGAATGCCGATATAGAATGAAAAGCCGAAAACGCCAGCTCTTCGTGCACATCCATCCCCATTGTACCATGAATATCGCTCCAGATGGCAAACGTACCTATCCCCTCTATCACCAATGTAAAGCCAAGGATATACACCAGTGTGGACAACAGCGAATTCAGAGAATTGGAACTGACCATATCGCGCACCACCAACTGATTATACAAAGAGGTATTCCCCATGAAGAACATCGCGAAGAAACTTGTCAGCGTCATCACCCCCAGACCGCCAATCTGAATCAGCAGAATGATGATTACAAAACCCGTTGTCGTGAAAGTGGATGCCACGTCTACCGAAGTCAGTCCCGTCACACACACCGCACTGGTGGAAATAAACAGCGAATCCACCCACGAGATGCCCGCCACCGTAGAACGGGGAAGCATCAGCAACCCTGTCCCTATGAGTATGATAATGAAGAAACTGACCGCCAGGATAAGCGAAGGGTTTGTCCGTCGCCCCAGCAACCGTACCAACCCATACGACAGATTCAGGAAAGACAGCACCAGCAGCAATACAAGATGATAGGCCTTGCCGTTCAGAAAATCCCAGACTGCCTGCACGGCGCCTTCCACTTCCGGGCGATGAAAGACAACCGGAACCAGCGTCAGATAAAGCAGAAAAGTCAATATCCAGGTCAGCGTACTGAAAGTCTGCCTCGTATCTTTATACTCCAAAAGGATATGCAAGGATATATCAACCAGAAAAACAATCCACACACCATGGTACAGACGCTGCAATTGGTGAGCCTCCGCTGCCGAAATGGTAAATCCGTGTTCGTATACCAAACCGACAATCAGCAGAATGGACGCCAGGTACGTCAAGGCTGTCATTACTCCCAACGCCACGCGTATATAGGGATGAATCCATTTATTCTGGTACAAAAAGAACTTATGATAGAGCTTCATAAATATATCGGTTAATGAGACATGGCAAACTTAGACAAATCTGCCCTTATAAACAAAAAACAATGGAAAAAAGAAATTGGTTTAAAAATAATAGCTACATTTGGACACAGAATCACTTTTAAATTAGAACCACTATGAGCAACAAAACAAAAAGATTCATCCTTCCGGAAGAAGAAATTCCACATTACTGGTATAATATACAGGCCGACATGGTGAACAAGCCCATGCCGCCGCTCAATCCCGCCACCAAGCAACCGCTGAAAGCGGAAGATTTGTATCCCGTTTTTGCAGAAGAGCTCTGCCGCCAGGAACTCAATCAGACCGATGCCTGGATTGAAATACCCGAACAGGTGCGCGAAATGTACAAATACTACCGAAGCACTCCGCTGGTGCGTGCCTACGGACTGGAAAAAGCGCTGGGTACACCGGCACATATCTATTTCAAAAACGAGAGTGTGAGCCCGATGGGGTCTCATAAACTGAACTCCGCCATACCGCAGGCCTACTATTGCAAGCAGGAGGGTGTGACAAACGTCACCACCGAAACCGGAGCCGGACAATGGGGAGCTTCGCTGGCTTATGCCGCCCGCCTCTTCGGGTTGGAAGCCGCCGTATACCAGGTAAAAATCAGCTATGAGCAAAAGCCTTACCGCCGCAGTATCATGCAGACCTTCGGTGCGCAGGTAACTCCTTCGCCCTCCATGTCCACCCGTGCCGGAAAAGATATTCTGACCGCTCACCCCAACCACCAGGGTTCGCTGGGCACGGCCATTTCCGAGGCCATCGAGCTGGCACGAACCACACCCAACTGTAAGTATACGCTCGGTTCCGTATTGAGCCACGTCACTCTGCACCAGACTGTAATCGGCCTGGAAGCCGAAAAACAAATGCAAATGGCCGGCGAATATCCCGATATGGTCATTGCCTGCTTCGGAGGCGGTTCCAACTTCGGAGGCATCGCATTCCCATTCATGCGCCACACCATCCTCGAAGGCAAAAAAACACGGTTCATTGCCGCCGAACCGGCCTCCTGCCCGAAACTGACACGCGGCAAATTCCAATACGACTTCGGCGATGAAGCCGGATATACCCCGCTACTGCCGATGTTTACCCTGGGACATAATTTCGCTCCCGCCAACATCCATGCCGGCGGTCTGCGCTATCACGGTGCAGGCGTCATCGTATCGCAACTGCTGAAAGACGGCTATATGGAAGCAACGGACATCAAACAACTCGAATCGTTCGAAGCCGGCTGCCTTTTCGCACAGGCAGAAGGAATCATCCCTGCACCGGAGTCCTGCCACGCCATTGCAGCCACTATCCGCGAAGCAAATAAATGCAAGGAAACGGGCGAAGAGAAAGTCATCCTGTTCAACCTGTCCGGCCATGGCCTCATCGATATGGCATCGTATGACAAGTACCTTGCCGGCGATTTGCAAAACTATGAGCTGACCGACAACGATATCCGGAGAAATCTGGATGAAATAGGCAATCTGGTCTAATAGATATTTGCCATACTGACGAGCGGTTCATAGAGTTTCTCTATGTCCTGCGAATCCATTTCAATCTGCACCTGGTCTCCCGGAATCAGACTTGTTTCCACAGGGACCAGGTTTTTTCCATCCCTATGCACATTGATGATAACACAGTGTTCGGGCAAGGAAAGCTCGCTTACTGCCTTGCCGTCGAGGTAAGAACCGGTCATGACTTCCACAGACAGCGTATACCGTTTTTCTTCACGGAAATCGGGAGAGTTAATCATATCCTCGTATAAGATTACGTTGAAAGACTTCATCTGGAGCAGCTCCGTAAAATAATACGTCAAACCGCCTACCACCACCGAGGGATAAAAGACTTCGAAGTGTCCGGTTATCTCCGTTATCAGCACAATCGCCGTAAGCGGTGTACGCTCAATGGCCACCAAAAATGCCGACATGGATATCAGCATGACATAAGTGATATTTTGGGGTTCGATAATGCCGTACTTTACAGCGACCAGTCCTACAAGCTGCCCCAACAGTCCGCCCGTCACCAAAGTAGGAATAAAGTTACCACCCGGCAAGCCTGAAGACACGGAGCACACCGAAAACCCGAAATGCAACAGCATGACGGCAAGCACCCACATTATTTCCGTACTGCCGTTCTGCGCCTGTTGCAGCAAAAACTGCTCGCCGCCACCGGTCAGGTTTACCTGCATCAACGAGATAATGTAGGCAACCAGTACCAAATAAAACATCTTGATATATACCGGAGACTTGACCTTAGAATATACCCGCTTGAACGAAATCATAAGCACAGAGTATATCTTGCCGGCAATGGAAATGATAACAGCCAACAAAAGGAAATACTTCATCCGGACAAGAAAAGTCAAAACAGGTTCCGACACCTCAATCAGATGATAAGGGTTCACGGGAAAAACCAAACCGGCAACCGCTCCTGCCACTACACCCGCCAACAACGTAGTAATGGCTGTCTTAGGTGCATCGAAACGTTCGATGGATTCGATAACAATCAATGAAGAGGCCAATGGAGCAGCAAAAGCAGCCGCAAGCCCCGCCCCTGCTCCCGCCGCCAGCAACTGCTTGCGCTCGCCCTGCAGAATATGCGTCCATCGGGACACGAGACTGCCGATATAGGAGCCTATCTGTACAGAAGGCCCCTCACGCCCCAATGACAATCCGGCAGCCACAGAAAGAATTCCACCAGCGAATTTGGAAACCAGCTCCACAAACGGGTGTTTATAGGTTATGCGTCCGTTGATTACCCCGCGTGTCTGCGGAATGCCGCCGCCACTGATAAGAGGCATCCTGCCTACCAGAAAGGACACAAACATCAGAATCCCCCAAAACAGCAGGAACAGGAGTATATGCCAATACCAGGCAGGACGGGATGCGAAAAAGTCGCTGCGGATATGTAACAGGAAATAAAGCAGATAATGATAACAGACCGCAATAAGCCCTGTCAGCAATCCCACAATCATGCTGACAAAATAAAGCCGCGCATCTACCAACTTCAACTTCCAGATATGCCAGCCGCGAACCGTTTTCCAATTTTTTATTTTCATAAAAAAACGCATGGAGTATTCTTTGTTATCTGCATTCCCCTACAACAATTTCTCTCCTGTGAAGTTCTGAACCGGCTACCCGATTATATTTATTTTACCCTCTCAGCATTGCTGATAATAAAAAAGAATCTCCTCGTCAAGCCATACACAGAGAGGAGATTCTTCGCTACATTCAAAAGAAAAGAACGGAGCTTTTTTATATTATGACACACTTATTATATTAAGCCACAGTTTTTCCGGCAGCTTAAGACTTCTGTGCAGAACGTACCGGGTGTTTATGTTTTCCTTGCGCAACAGCCTGCTTTTTTCTGCGGTCAAATTCTTTTTTCAACTTGTTGGCATTGTTCTGTTCCGTCCGGTAAATCTTCATAATCTGTTTGGGAGAAAGTATTTTTCTGAATTCATCATAATACTTCTCACGCACATCCAGTATCTTACGACTTTGGGCAAAACGTCCTTTTATCTGCTGCTCCACCTCGGCATCCGTCAGCACCGGTTTAGGTTGCGGCTTCATGCCTTTCTGTTCCGCCCCCTGCCCGGAGGAGAGCTGCCTGCGGTTCATCATTCTGCATTCGCGCAATTCCTTCAAATAGTTCTGATAAACCGGTACAAATCTGGCAGCTGCGGCATCATCCAACATCAGTGTGTTCACCATCTGATTGGTCTGGCGTTCCATGAACTGCTCCGGTGTGTGACGTTGCCTTTTATCTTTATTCACCTGGTTTTGAGCAGAGAGACTGAACTGACCGCCTATCATAAGACACGTCAGAAATACGTAAATGAATTTTGCTTTCATAATTCTTCTTTTTTTTAAGACAATACTATTAATTTAAAAATATATCGCTTTCGGAGAAGCTGACGAGCTCTTCCAGCTCCTCGTCCGACATTTCACGAATCCATTTATCAGCAGGGGCCGCCGCCGTACAATTCCCGGTATCCAGCATCTGCCCTCCTCTATCACCTTCCCTGAAAAGAGACGGCATAAACAAAAAGCCGACCAATGCCGCAGCTATGGCAATACCCGTAGAAACGGTTATCCACAAACGATGCCCTGCCGGCTTGCTACCATACGTATGTTTCCGCACATTACGCTGCATTTCGTCAAAGAAACCTTCGGGCACACGATAGGGAGTTTTTTTTCCTATATCATCAAAATCAAACTCTTTTTTCATAATCTCAATTATTTAGTATGTACTCTTTAATCTTTTCCTTCGCATAATGATAATTCACCTTAAGCGTATCTGCCTTACCGTCGAGAATGCGGGCGATTTCCTCGTAATCAAGTTCATCATAGTAGCGGAGATTGAATATCAACCGTTGCTTCTCCGGCAATCTCAATATGGCTTCCTGAAACTTGACGGCCAGCTCATTTTCATAGTCCACATAGTCGGAAGCCTTCAAACTGGAAATCAGGCTCTCCTGAATGTCTTCGGTCGAAACGGTTTCCCGCCTTTTACGGCTATTCAACAAGCGGAGACTTTCATTCGTTGCAATCCGGTAAATCCATGTGCTCAGTGAACTCTCGCAACGGAATTGCTCCCAATGCCTGTACACCTGAATAAAGACTTCCTGCAATACATCCTCCGCATCTTCGTGCAGCACTACCAAACGCCGTATATAATAATATATCGGTTCCTGAAAACATTCCACCAACAGTTGAAAGCCCTGTTCACGGTTGGATTTATATATTTGTCGAATCTTGTTTTCGTTTATCATCAGTTCATCCGGGTTTTACTGGTTAGAAAGGAGAAATGGGAAGAAGTTAAATGAGACGGAGCGTATTTGTCGTTTATTAACAAAAAAAGTCGGGGCTGCATCTTTACAAGACACAGCCCCGACCCATCTGTTTATAAGTTTACGGCAATTACCAGAATCTGTTTCGCTCAGGATTATACTCAAATCCCACTCTTTTCAGTGTCCGGACAATTACTTCTTTCTCAACGTTCATATCCTCACAAAGTGCATCCAGTGAAGGATAGAAATCACGCAATTTCATATTGATGAAGCTGTACAGCATCATCGGATCTTCAGGCAATTTCATAGTCACAATCCTTGTTTAAATTAAACACTAATACCGGGCGCAAAAATACAATAAAATATCATACGAAAGAGTATTATCCCTTGAAATCTGCAAGTTATCCATGCAAACGATTGAAACGACACGTCAATTAAAATGTTGCGGTCCTCTTTGGCTAACGATTACATAGATAATGACCGGCGCTCCAATAATCGGTGTAACTGCATTCAAAGGTATAATACCTGCCTCACCGGGCAGAACGCAAATCAGGTTGCAAAGCAATGCTACTGCTCCACCGCTCAAGATAGTCACAGGCAACAAGGAGTTGTGATTGGCTGTCCGCAATACCATACGGGCTATATGAGGAACGGCAAGTCCGATAAATGCAACCGGTCCGCAAAAAGCGGTGGTTATGGCAGTCAGCAAACCGGTGATGACCAAAAGCCAGTTGCGCACATATCGTATATTGATTCCCAAATTCTCCGCATAACGCTCTCCCAGCAATAATGCGTTCAGAGGTTTTATCAGTAATAAAGAACCGAATAATCCGGCAACGGTCACCAATGCGAAAGCAGGCATTTGCTGGAGAGAGACACCGCCAAAATTACCCAATCCCCATACCATATAAGATTGCACTCCCTCTGCCGTAGCAAAGAAATTCAGCAGGGCAATGGCGGACGAAGCAATATAACCTATCATGATACCCGTTATCAGCAACATGACATTGCTTTTTAACAACGTAGAAAAGAATAGGATAAGTCCCATTATCAGCATAGCACCTACAAACGCCCCAGCCAATACGGAGAAGAAACCGGACAAACTGAATGTTCCGGCAGATATGCTTCCACCAAAAAACAACATCACGAACGCCACTCCCAGACTCGCCCCGGAATTAATGCCCAGAATAGACGGGCCTGCCAGCGGATTCTTAAAAGCGGTCTGCAACATCAGTCCGCAGACTGCCAGTGCACCTCCGCAAAGCAATGCTGTCAAGGCTTGAGGCAGACGGGACTCCCATACAATAAAACTCCAGCTTGCCTTCTCGCCTTCATGCCCCATGAGTATGCTGAAAACATCGGATACGGGAATCGGAACCGACCCTATCAGCAGATTAGCCATAAACAGTAATACAATTACCATTCCTAATCCGATGCCATATTTCCATCCTTTATTCATTCAATTTGCAAAAATAGCGCAAACCGCCTAAATCTCCTATTTCGGGATGTAAAATCTGTATCAAATCCGACAACAAATAGTCCGGACGGAAAGGAGTTTCTTCATAAAAAGGAACTTTTGCCGTGTTACATCCGTAAATATTCCGTGTTTTAAATGCTTTGAAGCCAGTATAACCTATATAATCGGCTTTCAAATCAGAATAGGTCATATCACGGTCTCGATTGTACTTAATAGTCCATACATCTGCATCACCAGCCTTGTCAAAAACTGTTTCAAAAGCCAAAGGAATGGAACCGCTGTGTTTATCTTCCGCAAAAGCATAACGCCCGCAGGCATCATTAAACAAACGCCCGATTGTACTGCAACCACCCGGTACATACCAGGCAGAACCGCTTTTCAGTTCACTGACAATAGACAAAGACGAAGACGAAAGTGAAGCACGTTTTCTAAGCTGGTTATAACAACTATCCACCTCGGCAAAAAGGCTGTCGGCTTTTGAAACATCACCAAAAAGCAACCCGTAGAAACGCATCCATTCGGCACGCCCCAAAGCGGAAGTCTCCATATAGTCGGCACACTCGATAATAGGAATATTCAGTTTTTCAACGCGTCCGTAACCACCGCTGTTCTCAAACGGAGAAAGCAAAATAGCATCGGGATGCAGGTCGATAATCTTTTCCATATCAGGATTCATACCGTCACCACAGTCGGTAACCGTTCCGTTACGGTATCCATCCTGTATAACCGGGAGTTTAATGTACTTCAAGTCACACACACCGCCTATACTGCCTGCAGCTCCCAACTTATCCATAAGACTGCAATGAACCGAGGAATAAATGACCGATTTGCGAAGCGGAGTACGCACAATTGTCCCCTCGGGCATATGCGCCGGTAAAGGTTGGGATGCCGGAACCAAGATATAGGTGTGCAATGTTTTCAGGGTATCCCAAGGGTTACGTAAAGTGGCAATAGTGTAGTCGGGATAATTTACTAACGTGAGGTTATCGGCATAACGCAGAGGGATAGTATCACCGGATATAAAAACAGAGACAGTCTTGTCCTTCCCACTACAAGCGGAAAGGAACAAGACCAGTGTCAGCATAAGAAACAATAATGTAACTTTTCTCATTTTTAATTAAAGAATACAGCAGAATTGGGATTCTGACCACCACAATCGAACTTTTCTATGAAAGTTCCATCTTTCTTGAAACGGTAGATATTTCCATTACCGGCAGCAAAATAGGTTGTACCAATATAAATATCACCATTATCATCATTCACCTGCAACATAGACGTACTTGTTGTTGCCAGTTCTTTAGGAGCATCATCTTTCAAGAAAGAAGACTGGTTCAATGTTTTGGTTTTAATATTATAAGTACTGAAATGATTGGTTGTAACAGCAGGATTTACATTCCAGTTTGTCAATGAATTAATCAGATACACTACATCATCATCTGCAGCCATATAAGTAGCGTGACCAATGTTAGTCACCTCGTTACTATTGGCCGGATCTATTATTTGTAAAACATAACCCTCCTCTACAAAAGAATAGTCCCATGCTATGAGAAATATCTTATCATCTTCTTCCATCAAAACATTAGGATTTGTTGCCACAGCTAACTTTTCTTTTAAAGTAAATGTAGCCAAATCCACAACAAATACATCATTCAGATAAACCCACTTCCCGTCAACCTGCTTATAAGAATTAGCCACATAAAGCATGTTATTACTAATTGCTACACCTTCCAGATTATAGCCATTCTCAATAACTAACTTCTTTTCCACTTTTAACGTATTGGCATTAATCTTTGCCACGACACCACCGTAGAAAGAAGCATAAATATAACCGTCTTCGGCTGCTATTGCGCGGATACCAGCCGCCAAATCCGGATCATCCACAAATGATGCACGAGTCTGCTCCACACCGGCTGCATTCAGTTTTACCAGATAGTTGGAGCCATATACTGCTACATACATACATTCATTGTATTCAATCATCGTCTGACCAAGGTCTCCCAACTTAGCCTTATTTTGTTTCTGAAAAATATCACCGATAAAATCAGCACCTCCATTAGGAGCATAAAAAGCAATATTTGCGTTGTTAGCACCTTGCGTACCTGCATTCAGGAAAAAGGCACGCACTTGCGGCAAAGCAACTGTTGAGCCTGAATCATCTAACAAATCGTCATCATCACTACAAGACGCAAATGAAACACTTAACGCGAGCATACAAAGCATGCTGACTAATAAACTTCTTACTTTCATAATTCTTACTTATTTAATTGGTTAAAATTCAATTGTTCCCGTCAGTCGCCAAGAGCGTCCCGGCATAGGATAATATTTTATCACATCATACTGTGTATCTGTCAGATTAATGATTTCGGCCTGCAAACGCAATTTACAATGCCGAAAAGAGAAGTTTCTGGAAAGACTGACCGTATGCTCCATGTATCCGTCAATTCTATTCTCAGGTATATTCTGTGACATACTATACCGCTCGCTTACCCCTACAATGGAATACCCCACATTAACCCACGGCATTTCCAAAACTGCAGATACATTCCCGCTATGCTTAGGGGTGTAAGGCAGCTGATCTTTATAACTTTTAGAAGTGGCATCGGTCAAGTCTATAGCTTTCTGCCAAGTATACCCACCCGACACAACAAGCACCATATTTTTACCTAATGAAGCTGCCGCCGCCAATGTAGCATCCATTCCCGTAACATGAACTTTTCCATAATTAGCCATCTTCCAGGCATAGGTGGTAGGGAATGCAACGATCTTATCAGTCACATCATTATAATAACCGTCAACAGTGACTGATAGATAATTTAAAAAAGAAGAAAAGGACTTGCTCCATGTTATGCCCATATTATACTCATTAGCCTTTTCCGGACGCAGACTTCTGTTGCCCAACCGATAATAATACAGGTCATTGAATGTAGGCATACGGAAAGTACTTTTATACATTAACCGCAAAAAGAGCAATTGTTCTTGCCAGGGCTGTAAACTAACCGTAAAAGAAGGAGCCAGACGTTGAAAGTCAGCAGGTGCATCACCTATTTTCACATGTTCGGTTACATTGGTATAGACCAACGAACCGGTAGCTGTTATCCTACCCTGCCGATAACGAGCGTTAAAAGCTGTCAAAGAAGTATATCTTATAGGAAAAGGACAGTCCGGTAAATTACTGCGCAATTTATTGATAATTCCGTCTTGCGCCAAAGATAAAGACAAAACATTCCATGGACGATATAATGCAGTTGCCGACAAATAATATTCATCCTGCCGATGCACAGCCCGGTACAACCCGTCTGCATACTCATTGCCCTTATCTTCGTATTTATTCCATCCATGATTATATTTGGCTTGTGCCTGTAAAGACCATTTCTGTGAAAAATCCTTCTTGTAACGAGTTTGTATAAAAACATTCTCATCCCAAAGAGTTTCATCTGAAATAGGATTATAAAGTGTCACCGAACCGGGCAACCCCCGTTTTGAATAAAAGTAATAGGCCTTCAATTCCAAATTACTACTATCTTTGAAAGTATGAAATAAGGTAGGCTCTATCTGATAAGTATAGATTGCCGAATTATTACGCTTTTCTTCCGTCACATATTTTCCGTTCACTAACGTGAATGGATAATTACCATCAGCCCGCATATAATTTCCATTCAACGAAAAGGAAGTACGGCTACCTGCTTTCTGCCACCACCGGATTGAAGGACTGACGTAGCCAAAAGAACCGCCTCTCATCTGCACTCGAAATGCGGAATTACGTTCATTTTCAAAATGCGGTTTTTCCGTTTCAATACTCAACACCCCTGCCGATGCATACATACGTGCCGATTGCAACAAGTCTTCCGGTTGCCCGATATTCAGGGAAAGCACAGAGACATTATCCAACGAAAAACGACCAATATCTATTTGTCCCGCCTGGCAGTTGCTCACAACAACCCCATCATAACTGACAGCCGTATGTGCCGCTCCCATATTACGGACGGAAACGGTTTTCAACCCACCTATTCCTCCATAGTCCTTTACATTAGCACCGGCAAAACGCCGTACGGCATCTGCCATATTCTGTATGCCCAATTGGCTAATATCCTGTTGCGACAAAGTTTGGATGGGAACTGATGAAGTTACTTTATTAGGTAATCTACGGGCTGTCACTGTCACCTTCTCTATTTGGTGCACTTTTCCTGTAATTGTATCCCTGACCACTTCTTGTGCAGAAAGGGAAACTGCACACAAAAAACCGATAGCACAGACTATCCGTACTTTAGTTCTTCTCGCCATACAAAGTAAGCAAAGATTATCTTAAAACCACTTACACACTGTCCGCTTTCCTCGAACGGACAATTTTTTGACTTCGTTTTGCAGGTCTTCTGACTTATTCCTGATGTATCACCTTCCCATTCTTCAAGAACAGTGGCATAAGTATTAATACATCTTTTACGGAACTTACAGCAGCGGGACTGTTCGGGACTTTCACCCGATTCCCTTTTCATCCGCTTCTCCGGATAGAGAACGCGAAACAAAACGCTGGCAAAGATAGGAATATATATAATAAGTCTATAAATCTTACAACAGTTTCTTCAAAAAAACATTCATTATTTTATAAGAAGCATAACTTAACCCCTTTCTGCGAGAAGGTAACCGATGAAAGGAAAAACGGGCACATATACAAGAGCATAATGCTCCCATAAAAAACAGAAATCCGGCAGAACTTCTGATATCTCCCATCCCGACCAAAGGTGACACGATACCTCCAAATGCAAAACCTATTGCCCCTAAAAGAGCCGAAGCTACTCCGGCATTCCTACGTTCACAGTCCATAGCCAAAGTATTGGAAGCAGTAAAAGCCATTCCTACCATTGAAAGCAAACAAAAGACCAACACTTCATAAACCCAGAAATTACAATTCAGAAAGAATGCAACGGAAAGTAGTACGGAAATAAACAACATCCCATGATTTCCTATATGTAAGGCATGTTCCATGGTAGAACAACGCACAGACAATGCTGAAGATATTACCATTGCAACCGCATTAACCCCGAAGCAAACACTGAACAGCATGGGTGAAAGACCATAATGTTGTTGCATAATAAAAGGAGCGGAAGCAATATTGGTGAACAGAACACCCATTGTAAAACCGTATTGCAAAATGTAACGCACATATTGGCGGTTACGTAATACGGCACCGAAACGGTGATACATATCTACACATCTTATATTTTGCCTTTGTCCAATTGGCAGAGACTCCTTAAAACGTACACTTCCGATAACCAGAAGAACGCCCAATGCAAACAAAAACCAGAAAATGCCATGCCAACCTCCAAAGTCAGCCAATGCCCCACCGCCTATCGGAGCAACTACCGTAGCTATTCCATTGACAGCGCCAATAGTAGCCAACATGCCAGCAAGCTCATGAGCAGAATATTTATCGGCAGCAATAGAACGGGATATCACAACTCCTCCCGCTCCGGCAACTCCCTGCACAAAACGCCACAACACAAACTGTGATATGTCCCGGGAGAAGATACAGCCTACAGTAGAAATCAGAAACAGTACCATAGCTGCCAACAAGGGAGAACGGCGACCGTACTTATCACTTAACGGACCAAAAACCAATTGTCCTATCGCCAGCCCCACCATACTCGTAGTAAGCCCTAACTGCACTTTTGAAGATGTAGTTTGGAAGAAATCCGACATTGCCGGTAAAGTAGGAAGATACATGTCCATAACAAATGGACCAAAAGCGCTCAACATCCCCAGAAACACCAATATGAAACCTTTTGAATTTTGTTTACCTGTCATTATCTTTCCCTCTTTTAAAATCGGCGGCAAAATTATCCCATATTTTCCAAACAGCCTATGGCTTATCTTGTACAAAACATTTCATTTTCGGAACAATATACAGTATTATCATTGAATATATCTATATTTGTTGCGTAAAACAGAACTTTATTCACATGTACGAACAAATATCTCCAGACACTTCCCATATCAGATATGAAGAAACCGACTTGTCGTATCTGAAACTACGTCCATACCGTTTTAAATGTGGCATATACTTAATCTGCATACAGGGTAAAAGCATTATTTCGACAGGAGTGCAACAATATGCTTTTGATGAACAAACCGAATTAATTTTCCTTACAGGCAGCCTCATCCAGATAATACAGGCCTCTGCCGATTTTAAAGTACGGATACTTCTATTTCCCAAAGACGTTTTCCTAAAAGCAATACTACCGATTGATACCCCCTACTTCAATTACGTACATGAACACCCGCATTATCATCACACGGCAGATGAAAGGAGTCAGAATACGTGGCGGGAAATTGTATTATGGATGGACGTTGCCCAAATGCTTTTCAAGAACAACAACACACTCCTGTTCAGAAAACAACAAGAACTTAATTTCCTTCAAAGCATATTAATGTGGCTTTTCAATACTATTCCGGAGAAACTGGCTGCCAATAAGCAATATAGCAGAAAACAGATGCTCTGCCACCAGTTCATGCAACTGATACGCGAACACAGTACTTGCGAACATCAAGTTCCGTTTTATACGGAACAACTCTGCATAACTCCTCGTTACCTATACGAAATCACCACTCAATACATGAATGGGAAAACACCTAAGCAACTGATAGATGAGCAACTGATAGCGGAAGCCAAAGTCCTTTTAAACGAACCTTGCTTATCTGTTACCGAAATTGCCGAGCTGCTGAACTTTGCCGACCAATCTTATTTGAGCCGTTTTTTTAAAAAGAACACCGGCATGTCTCCTAAAGAATTCAGGCTACAAAAGCTATTATAACAAGTTTCGTCAAAATAATTTAAAATCGGTTGTTTTAACCGCCATTTTATTAACTTTGTTAGCATAACCAAAACCAAGCTGCCATGAAATACAAATTATTAGTTCTTGACGTAGACGGGACACTTCTCAACGATGCCAAGGAAATCAGTAAACGGACTCTTGCTTCCTTACTTAAAGTGCAGCAAATGGGTATACGTGTCGCATTGGCTTCCGGAAGACCTACATACGGTCTTATGCCATTAGCCAAAACTCTTGAATTAGGCAACTATGGAGGCTTCATTATCTCCTATAACGGTGGCCAGATAATCAATGCGCAAAATGGGGAAATCCTGTTTGAACGGCGAATCAATCCGGAAATGCTACCTTATTTGGAGAAAAAAGCACGCAAAAATAATTTTGCCATATTTACTTACCATGATGATACCATATTGACAGATAGTTCCGATAACGAACATGTCCGTGCCGAAGCCAATCTGAATAATCTGAAAATCATTCAGGAAGAAGAATTTTCCACAGCAATAGATTTTGCACCATGCAAATGCATATTAGTCAGTAATGATGAAGAAGCATTGAAAGATTTGGAAGAGCATTGGAAAAAGCGTTTGGACGGAACGCTGGATGTTTTTTGCTCGGAACCTTACTTTCTGGAAGTAGTGCCCTGCGGAATTGATAAAGCAAACACCTTAGGCGTCCTATTGTCATATTTGAACATCGCCCGTGAGGAAGTAATCGCCATTGGAGACGGTGTATGCGATGTCAATATGCTCCAAGTTGCCGGTCTGGGCATAGCCATGGGGCATGCGCAAGACTCCGTAAAAGTTTGTGCCGACTATGTAACAGCTTCCAATGAAGAAGACGGCGTTGCCCAATCTGTAGAAAAATTGATTCTGGCTGAAGTGCATGCTGCTGAAATACCTCTTGACCTGCTAAACGAGCGGGCACGCCATGCATTAATGGGCAACTTGGGTATCCAATACACCTATGCCTCGGAAGAACGCATAGAAGCAACCATGCCCGTAGACCACCGTACCCGCCAGCCCTTTGGCATTCTACACGGCGGTGCAACGCTTGCGCTTGCCGAAACCGTTGCCGGACTCGGCTCTATGATAACCTGCCAGCCCGATGAAATTGTGGTAGGCATGCAAGTCAGCGGAAACCATATTTCGTCCGCACACGAGGGAGATACCGTACGTGCGGTAGCGACTATCGTGCATAAAGGACGCTCATCTCATGTGTGGAACGTAGATGTATTTACTTCTACCAATAAGCTGGTTTCTTCTGTCAGAGTTGTTAACAGTGTTTTGAAGAAAAGATAAGTTGAGATATGCCAATATGGAGTAGACTCATAAACATCAGATATGCCATAGTAGATGTCGAAATCGGCTTGAAAAATCATAAAATTCATGATATCGGAGCACTCCGCCATGATGGTGCAACATACCACAAAGCTTCAAAAAAGGAGTTATTCGAATTTCTCAGCGGCACGGATTATGTATGTGGGCATAACATCATTCACCATGATGCCAAATATCTATTCACAGATAAAACATGCCAATGGATTTTGGTCGACACGCTTTATATATCTCCTTTGCTGTTTCCGGAACGTCCTTACCATAAGCTTGTGAAAGATGACAAACTGATAAGTGATCAGATGAATAATCCGGTAAATGATTGCGAAAAAGCAAAAGCACTGCTATTGGACGAGATAGCACGCTGGCATTCGTTACCGGATGAAAAGCGCCTGTTATTTGCATCCTTACTAAAGGACAGAAAAGAATTCGAAGGTTTTCTCAGCATGGTAGGTGCTGTGTATGCCAACAAAGGAATATCCGAACTGATTAGCAACCTCTATGTGAATAAAATCTGCCAGCATGCAGAACTTGACATGCTTATCAAACAATATCCGTGCGAACTGGCATACGCATTAGCCTTGATTGACACAATCGACCATCATTCCATTACTCCGGGATGGGTACTTTACAATTATCCCAAAGTGGAATTTGTTATAAAACTTCTACGACACAACAGATGCAACGAAGGTTGTGTTTACTGCAACACCCAACTGGATGTACTACATAACTTAAAAATATTTTTTGGATACGAACAATTCCGCACCTATGAGGGTGAGGCTCTCCAAGAACAAGCCGTTCAAGTAGCAGTAAAAGGCAAATCATTACTGGCAATATTCCCTACCGGTGGTGGAAAATCGCTGACTTTTCAGCTACCGGCACTCATGTCCGGTCATTCGGTACACGGTCTTACGGTCGTTATCTCACCATTGCAGTCACTGATGAAAGACCAGGTAGATAATCTTGCCGACCGGGGAATTACTGATGCTGTAACCATTAATGGCCTATTAGACCCTATTACGCGGGCACTATCAATACAAAGAGTACAAAATGGGGAAGCTTCCCTCTTATATATAGCCCCCGAAATGCTTCGTTCAAAAACCATTGAGAAAATTCTGATGGCGCGTCATGTAGTAAGATTTGTGATAGATGAAGCACATTGTTTCTCTTCATGGGGGCAGGATTTTAGAGTCGACTACCTTTATATTGGGAAATTCATCAGAAAATATCAACAGAAAAAAGGATGCAAAGAACCAATACCAGTGTCTTGTTTCACTGCCACGGCCAAACAGAAAGTTGTGCAAGACATTCGCGATTATTTCAAACAGACATTAAATTTAAATCTGGAATTGTATGCATCAACAGCCTCAAGGACAAACCTTCGCTATTCTGTCATACACGCCGAAACTGATGATGATAAATATTTAAAATTAAGAAGACTTATAGCTGAGTCCGACAGCCCTACCATTGTTTACGTATCGCGCACTAAACGTACTAAAGAACTTGCTGTAAAACTGACTCGTGACGGTTATAAAGCATTACCTTTCAACGGTAAGATGGAGTCAGAAGAAAAGATTGCCAACCAAGATGCATTTATGAATGACCAAGTACGCATCATTGTAGCAACTTCAGCCTTCGGTATGGGAGTCGATAAAAAAGATGTCGGACTTGTAGTACATTATGACATATCCGATTCACTGGAAAACTATGTCCAGGAAGCTGGAAGAGCCGGTCGCGACCCTAAACTCAGCGCACGTTGTTATGTACTTTACAGCGACAATGACTTGGACAAGCATTTTATACTGCTGAATCAAACCAAATTAAGCATCAGCGAAATACAACAAGTATGGAAGGCCATAAAGGACCTTACCAGACAACGTATGAGAGTCAATTGTTCTGCATTGGAAATAGCACGGCAGGCAGGTTGGGACGACTCCGTATCCGATATTGAAACCCGTGTTCGGACGGCATTGGCTACTTTGGAACAAAGCGGATACTTGATAAGAGGAAATAACGTACCCCATGTGTATGCTACGGGTATCACAGTAAAAAATATAGATGAAGCAAGAATGCGTATATCGGCATCATTGTTATTTGGCAGTGATGAAATAGAAAAGGCTGTTCGAATCATCAAATCACTGATTTCACAGAAATACATTACCAAAGCTCAAGATTCAGAGGCCGAATCACGAATTGATTATCTGGCAGATATATTAGGAATCAGTAAAAAAGAAATAATATCTGTTGTAGAACGCATGCGTCAAGAAGGCATATTGGCAGATAGCAAAGATATATCCGCTTATTTACAGGATACCGGAGACTCGGAACGAAAATCGCAGGCTCTCCTCGAACGCTTTGCAAAACTCGAACGATATATTCTTAACCACATTCCTGACGAATCTTTACAAACATCATATAAGCAACTAAATGATAATGCCACAAACAGCGGAATCAATACATCCAAAGAAAAGGATATTCGGACATTGCTCTATTTCCTCTGTGTCAAAGGATACGTCAAAAAAGAAGAAGACGCTTCCCATAATATAACAATCAGTCGCCAGACAGATTTCGATTCAACCATCAAACAGTTTGAAAACCGACTGGAAATAAGCCGTTTCACCATAGAATGGCTATACAAGTTAGTTGCCGATACGGAAAAAGAATGCTCACAAAACAAAACGGTCCAATTTTCCGTGGTAGAACTTCTAAATCAAATAAAGTCAAATCCCCAATCTCTTTTCAGCGAACCCGACAAACTACAGTTGGAAGATGTGGAAGAAGCTCTTCTTTATCTATCAAAAATCGGAGCATTAAAGCTTGAAGGCGGTTTCCTTATTCTTTATAATGCTATGAATATTCAAAGAATAAAGGATAACAAATCAAGATATAAGCAAGACGACTACCGGATGCTTAACGAATTCTACAAACAAAAAATCCAGCAAGTACATATTGTAGGGGAATACGCCAATTTGATGGTAAAGGATTATAATGCAGCATTGCAGTATGTCCAAGACTACTTCCAAATGGACTACAAAAAGTTTGTCGCAAAATATTTTAAAGGAGAAAGAGTAAGTGAAATACAGCGCAACCTGACTCCTCAGAAATACAAGCAATTGTTCGGTCAACTATCCAAACGTCAAATGGAAATTATTTCCGATAAGGAATCGCGCTGCATCGTTGTTGCAGCAGGTCCCGGCAGTGGAAAAACACGCGTACTGGTCCATAAACTTGCATCACTCCTATTACTTGAAGATGTAAAGCATGAACAGCTCCTAATGCTGACATTTTCGAGAGCGGCTGCCACGGAATTCAAACAGAGGCTTATGGAGCTGATAGGAAATGCTGCCCATTTTATTGAGATAAAAACATTTCATTCCTATTGTTTTGACCTTTTAGGAAGAATAGGAAACCTTGAGGATGCCAAAGACATCGTCTCGAAAGCTGCCAAAATGATTAACCAAGGGGAAGTGGAACCAACCAAGATCGGTAAGACAGTACTTGTCATAGACGAGGCTCAGGATATGGGAAAAGAAGAATACGACCTTGTGAATACCCTGATAGCCAATAATGAAGAGATGCGTGTTATAGCAGTGGGCGACGATGACCAAAACATTTATGAATTCCGCGGTTCGAATTCCCGATATATGTACCGACTGACACAAAATCCTGAAAGTGAATTCATTGAGATGACTGAAAATTATCGCAGCACACATCATTTGGTTAATTTTGCCAATGAATTCGCTAAGAATATAGGCAAAAGAATGAAAAGCACCCCAATCATCTCAATGCGAAAAGAGAACGGATGGGTTGGAGTAACATATCATCAATCAAAGTATATGTATCAGCCACTGGTTGAAGAGCTGCTTCATCAACGAGGAAGCGGGACCTCATGTGTGCTTACCCAAACAAACGAAGAAGCAGTCATTTTAACGGCTCTTTTGCGAAAGCATGTCATAAACAGCAAATTGATACAATCCATGGATGGCTTCCTTTTCTGGAACATGGCCGAGATGAGATATTTTTTGAGATATATAGAGAAACGGATAAAAACACCTTTAATTCCGGAAGAGTTATGGGAAAAAGCAAAGCATGTAACCTACACCACTTATGAAAAAAGTAAAAGCTTGACATATGTAAAGCGTTGCATAGAACTATTTGAGCAAACCAATAAAGTAAAATACCATAGTGACTTCAAAGAATTTGTATTTGAGTCATCAGTAGAAGATTTCTGTGACATTTCGGGGACAGATGTTGTAGTATCAACCATACATAAAGCCAAAGGAAGAGAATTCGATAATGTGTATATGCTCATATCCGATAATTACTCAAAAGACGACCATCTTATGCGTCGATACTATGTAGGAATGACCCGTGCTAAAAATCAACTGTTTATACATACGAATGGCAACTGCTTCAACCATATAAGCGCTGACAGACATTTTATCGACCGAAAAGAATATGCGATGCCCGAAGAAATAGTCCTGCAACTCTCCCACAAAGATGTCTTTCTGAAATTTTTTCAAGGACGCAAACAAGAGATATTAGCATTAAGAAGCGGAGATTCTCTGATTTACAAGGACTCTGTTTTATATACAGCCTCAACCAATAAAGCGGTAGCAAAATTATCACAGAATATGCAAGCCACAATGTGTGAGTCGGAAAAAAAGGGTTATAAAGTGAGAGCTGCGTATGTCCGATTTATTGTAGCATGGAAATCTAAAGACTCCCCAAAAGATGAACCGGAAACAGCCGTCTTATTAGCAGACTTACTACTTTCATTATAACCTAAGATACATAATCCTCAATCCAAACAAATAAGGAAAACCATGCGGATAATAAGAAAAGCGTGCAACTCATTGAGCTGCACGCTTTTGCTTATTGTTTATTATCTTGTTTCCTTATCGGAATCATTTCACTTCCTCAAAATCAACAGTATCTCTGTATGAGCAACTTGCGTGAACGTGTTGCAAATATAGTGCAAACCAAAAAATAAGCATCCATAAGCAACCACAGCTCTTTACTGCAAAAGTATAATTTAATTTCATAAATATATAATGAAAATACATAAAAACACAATAAGAAATTATAATATTATTCATAGATCTCTTTATTTACTAGTCACAATAAATACGCATCAATAAAAGAATACTTAAAATCAAAAAGAAAGGAGAATTCTGTTAGAAACACTATTTTATTATTACCTTTGCTAATAATCCCAAAAACATAGAATAATGAATACAGAAAGTATGCAGATAATTATTGGTATAGGACAAATTTTAGCAGTAGCTATAATACCTATTATTGTGTGGTGGTTAGGTATTAAATATCAAGACAGAAAAGCTAAAAAAGAAGCTCAAATGAGACTTTTTCTTACTTTAATGGCAGATAGAAAGTCAAATCCTATAACTAAAGAATGGGTAGATGCATTAAATACTATTGATGTAGTATTCCAAGACAATAAAAAAGTCAGACATGCTTGGAGAGAGTATCTAGATAGCCTGAATGAAAAATCCCCTCATTTCGATAGTAGCAACTCTTTTAGACTAGATTTACTTTCTGAAATGGCTATGGCTTTAGGGTATAAAAATCTAAAACAGACCGAAATAGATCGTTTTTATTCTCCTAAATATTTTGGCTCCCAAATGAGTCGTCAGGAGATCCTATTTCAAGAAAATCTTCGTGTATTAATGCATTCAAAAAACTGTTCTGAGGGATTCTCCGAAGAAGAGTATCAACAACATTATAGCGAATTGATAGAAAAAGATGGGAATATCTAAAATAAAAGGGTGTAAATAAAACGATGCCAATTCATAACAATACATTAATAGCGGAATGCTCGTCTTACGATTTTAAGGAAATGCTGGAACGTAAGAAGGTAAAGTCATGGCTTAAATCTGTGTCGGCTTTTGCCAATACGGACGGTGGCAGCTTGTTCTATGGAGTAAACGATGACGGAGTGATTGTCGGTTTGGAGAATCCGCAAGCAGATGCCGACTTTATCAGTGAAATGATAAAGGCAAGACTTGACCCTGTACCGGAAGTTCAACTTATCCCGATTGAACATGAAGGACGTACCCTGCTTGAAGTGAGAGTAAAGGCGGGAACGCTGACACCATATTATTATTATCAAGCCGGAACACGTACAGCTTATACACGCGTCGGTAATGAAAGTGTAGAGTGCAATTCGCAACAACTTCTTTCATTGGTATTAAAAGGTACGCACATGACCTGGGATTCGCTACCTACACAAGTAGATGTCAACAAACATTCTTTCGTTATCCTTGCCAACACTTTCCGCGAACAAACCCATCAGGAATGGAATGATAAGTATTTGGAGTCATTCGGACTTGTCACATCTGACGGTAAACTGACCAATGCAGGATTGCTGTTTGTGGATAATTGCACTGTATTCCAATCACGTATTTTCTGCACACGTTGGACAGGACTTTATAAAGACGATGCTATCAGTTCCGTGGAACATCGGGCAAATCTTGTATTGCTTTTGAAATATGGTATGGACTTCATCAAGAATTATACCATGAGCGGATGGGTGAAGATGCCGAACTATCGACTTAACCTCCCCGACTATTCCGATCGTGCAATCTTTGAAGGGTTAGTAAACCATCTTATCCATAGAGATTACACAGTAATGGGTGGTGAAGTACATATTGACATCTATGATGACCGAGTAGAATTGGTATCACCAGGAGCAATGCTTGATGGTACACAAATTCAAGACCGGGACATATACAAAGTGCCGTCCATGCGCCGTAATCCAGTTATTGCGGATATGTTTACTCAATTGGACTATATGGAGAAACGTGGTTCGGGCTTAAGGAAAATGCGGGAACTTACGGAGAAACTGCCTAATTTCCTGCCGGGCAAAGAACCACAATATCAAACGGAAGCAATTTCTTTCTATACCACATTCTATAATTTGAATTGGGGAGAGAACGGAAGGATACCTATAGAGGAAGTTGCCAACAGGGTAAATAGTAGCCTCGAAAAGTACTCTATTGATGAAGAATCTTCAGTGAAAACTTTCGGTGATTTACAGAAATCTTCGGTGAAAACCTTCGGTGATTTGCAAAATTCTTCGGTGAAACAAAAGCGATTGGGACGGACTGCACAAAGCATTCTTGACCTTGTAATATCAGATGGCTCTATATCTCAAGATAAGATGGCGGAAAAAATAGGAGTCAGTAAACGAGCCATTGAAATGCAGATTGCAAATCTAAAAGCCAAAGGATTGCTTGTCAGAGAGGGAGCAGATCATGGTGGCTATTGGCGTATTGTAATTAATCCTAAAGCAGAAGAATAGACCTATGGGAATATATCTTATACCACTCTGTGTTATAGTTGCCATTTTGGTAATCGCTTTTTTGTTTGCTTCTTTACAGCAAGTAAAACATAAAACTCGATATATAGTGCTTTATGTAATAGCCATCATCATGCTATTTGCCGTTATTCCTATCAATGAATATTTGACTAAGTTTACGCAAATTTCAAGTGAAGAATACCAGCTTATTTTAATATTCGATATTGCGGTGGGATATTTTTGTATGTACATTGCAGGTTTGTTGAAATTCAATCTTCTTAAACAAAAAAATCAAGCATTAGAAAATGCCTTGACAGAAAAGCAACAAAAAAATGTAAATGCTCTATTAAAACATCAAAATGAAAAGCAAAAATCACTTCTCAAAGGAGAACTTGAATGGTTAACAGAAAAAATCAAAGTATTTACTGAGGAAGAGCAGAAAGCTATTCTTGCCTGTGCCTGCGCATTTGCAGAACATGACTTGATAATCGCTCCATCAATATCTATTCAGCAAAAAGATACATGTAGTCAGCAAGACCTTATGTATTTTGTTTGTTCTGCTTTTTTCAACATGGGTAAGAAGCGTAATGATATTGTAAGTTTCTTGTATAAAGTTTTTCCTATCTATTTTCCTGCTGGAGAAAGTGTATTGGCTAAAAAGATGCCTGAACAGGAAAGGGTAAAAGAAAGAAGGGAAAAAGAGGCTTAAACATTTTTTACAAACTAAATCTATAATGAAGAACTCTTATAACATCTAATAGAAATGACCGAATTAAGTGATAAAGCATTTGCTATAATGGCAGTTTGTGAAGAAACCCAAAAAACATTTGGCATTACCGTTGATTACATAAGTCAGCGTCATTATAAGTTCGTTTGGACTTTTAAAGTAGACAAAGGAAAAGCTCACAGGGAAGGCTATGATTCTAAAACTGTAACTGGCAGTGTAGAACTTGATCCAAATTATCCAGGATGCCCTTACTGTGGAAGTAAAAAATTTTATATATGTAGTTGCGGAAAAATTGTTTGTTATCACGGCCAACGAATCGTTACATGTCCAGAATGTGGACAAATAGGAGAATTGGCACCAGTAAATGAAATAAACCTAAAAGGTGGAGGTTATTAATTATGGCAGAATTAAATAAGCAATCAGTAGTATCTTTAGTTAGTGGTAAAAACGCTACAATAATAAAAGAAATAGGAAGAGGTGGACAAGGTATTGTCTATCTTGTAGAAATTGATGGAGAACAAAAAGCTTTGAAGTGGTATCTAAATGCTCCAGATGATAAGTTTTATAGAAATTTGGAGCATAACATAATATCAGGGGCACCTTCTGATGCTTTTTTGTGGCCAGAAGACCTTACAGAAAAACAACAAGGTAGCTATGGTTATATAATGAGACTTAGACCAAAGAACTATTACGAGTTTGGAAACTTTCTTTTGGCAAAAGTATCGTTTAAGTCATTTTCTGCAATGTTATCAGCTGCAATGAAGATATGCAATGGTTTCATGATGTTACATAGATTTGGATATAGTTATCAAGATTTAAATGACGGAAACTTTTTTATAGACCCAAATTCAGGTGACGTACTTATTTGTGATAATGACAATGTTATGCCACAAGGAGAAAAATCAGGAATTATGGGAAAAGCAAGATACATGGCACCTGAAATAGTAGCAGGAGGAATCCCAGATAAATATAGCGATCGTTTCTCTTTGTCTGTGATACTTTTTATGTTGTTTTATGTAAATCATCCTTTTGAAGGGGCAAAGGTTGTTGCTTGTCCTTGCATGACAGAAAATTACGAGAAACGTTTCTATGGTAGTGAAGCTGTTTTTATCTATGATCCAAATGATACATCAAATTTACCTGTACGTGGAATACATCAAAATGTCATAAGAAGATGGCCTGTAATGCCCAAATTATTGAGAGATACTTTTATCCAAGAATTCAACCAAGAGAAATTGAAAAATCCAAATACACGAATGATTGAACAAAATTGGGAGAAGATTATATCTCAAGTAAGAGACAGTCTGATTGTATGCCAGCATTGTGGTGAAGAAACATTTGTAGATACATCATTACTTTTTTCTAAATGCATGAACTGCTCAAAAGATAATGATTTAACAAAAAAACTAGTATTTACTAACCGTTCACTGCCATTACTTAATAAATGCTTTATTTACATTGACAACGACAATATTCCTGACGGAATTGTTACTGTGGATAATACAGGGTTCTTATTAATTAAAAATATATCGACCGAATCATGGGCTGTAGAAACTCCTAGTGGTAAAATAAAAACTGTGGAGCCACAAAATATTTTGCCTGTAAAGGATGGATTAAAAATTAACTTCCGAATCCACAATATGCAATATAAAGCTGAAATAAAATTTTCAAAATAATTAAATATAAAAATTATGTCACTATTAGATGATGTGGTCAGTGTACCACGTAGAACAATGACCTTGTTTTTTCTTATTGATACATCAGGTAGTATGATGGGTAATAAGATTGGTGCTGTTAACGATGCAGTAGTAAATGTTTTGCCTATGTTGGATGAGATTTCTCAATCAAATCCAGATGCAGAAATAAAGGTTGCAGCTTTGGAGTTTTCAAACGGCACCAATTGGCTATACGATGAGCCAAAACTTGCATCAGATTTCATTTGGCAAGATGTTCAAGCTAGTGGTTTAACATCATTAGGTGCAGCTTGTGCAGAATTAAACAGCAAATTATCAAGAAGTGGTTTTATGAAGGCTGCAAGTGGTTCATTTGCCCCTGCTATTATACTTTTATCAGATGGTGGACCTACCGATGACTTTCAAGGAGGATTGAATAAGCTAAAGATGAATAACTGGTTTAAAGCAGCTATTAAAATAGCTATAGCAATAGGTGAAGATGCCGATAAAGAAGTGTTGAAAGATTTCACAGGTTCATCGGAGGCTGTTTTTACAGTACACAACATTGATGCTTTAAAACAGGTAATACGAGTCGTTGCCGTTACTTCATCACAAATAGGAAGTAAAAGTTCTACAGCTGGTGAAACATCAAAACAAGAACAAGTTATCAAAGATGTAACTGAGACAGTAAAAGATATCGATGGAGCACAATCAGAAGCAGCACCAGCCCCTGTGTCTCAGAACAACTATGATGATTGGGATTAAACTATTAAAAGTATATGAAACATATACATTACTCATGCCAAGGAGACAGCCATGTAATTGCTAATAAGGTGTGTCAAGACGCATCATTTAGTGATGTGTCTGATTCTATGGCTATAGCTATCGTCTGTGATGGGCATGGTGGCGAACGTTACTTCAGGAGTGACATAGGAGCCCAAAAGGCCATAGAAGCGACCAAAGAATGTATTTCTTCCTTCATTAGAGAAATAGATGAATCTCTCTTCATCGGGAAGGAATTTACCCAAAAACAAGCCATAACGTCAGAAGCTAAAACAAAAACATTGACTAAAGACACTGAAACGGACAAAGCTTTACGTCAATTATTTTCATCCATTATATATAGATGGAGAGAAAAAATAGTGCAGCATAGTATTGAGAATCCTCTAACTGATGAAGAAAAGAATAAGGTTCTATCACAATACCAAAATGATTTTACAAGAAATATTGGTATAGAAAAAACCTATGGCTGTACTTTAATGTGTTATGTGGCAACAAAAAGTTATTGGTTCGCTTTTCATATAGGTGATGGGAAATGTATTGCTTATGATATTGAAGGTAATTGGTATGAACCTATACCATGGGACGATAGATGTTTTCTTAACAAGACAACATCTCTTTGTGATTCAATAGCATTAGATGAATTTAGATATTGCTATAGTGGAACAGGTCAACTGCCTATTGCTATTTTTTTAGGCTCTGATGGGATTGATGATTCTTTTGGTGCTACAGAGAACATGGTAAACTTCTACATACAAGTTCTAAAATTATTAGTGGATAAAAGTGAAGAAACTGCTTATAAAAGTCTAACAGAGACTTTACCACAATTGAGTAAAATAGGAAGTAAAGACGATATGTCTGTTTCATGCGTTTATGACGAAGAACTGGTCCGCTCTAATATAAAACACTTTATAGACTGGCAAAGAAATAATGTCGGAGAAAATATTACAATATTAAACAATCGCATTATTAAACTCCAAGAAACAATCAATGCTGCTAAATCTGGTAATCTTAATGATAAAAAAGTCATGATAGAATTCCAATATGCACAAAAAGACTTGGAACAAGCATTCAAAGAAAAAAAAGTTTTATCAGAAAAATGGAATCATTTTTCTAAGGAACTCTTAGAAGATAATTATTTACCTTACAAAGATGAAATAGGTTTTGGAGATGTATTAAGAGAAGATTCTCCAAAGGAGTTGCCCCACCAGGAAACAGAAATAACATCAGATGATGGTTCTTTGTCTGATAATAATACAACATATCAAGCGTAGAATAACCAAATAAAATTAACACTATAGAGTAACTCTATCTACTGAAAAATGAAATTACAAGAAGCTTTAAAACAACTCATATCTCAGTTTGGAGAAGACATTGTAGGAGATATTAAGTTGGCAAATTTATTAGCTGACTTCAATGCTTATGGTGAATACCCTGCAATGAAACAAATTTTTAAAGACAGCCAAAAAGCTGGATATGGGGTAAAATTGCTTGAAGCCTATAGGCAAGATCCCAAAACTGCGATTGAGAAAGCATTAAATTACAGTCAAGAGTTTGCTAAAGTTTCAAAGTATAAGCAAGATTTAATAAGCTATGGATTTGATAGTATACTTTTTGGATTAGGTTGTCTTTCTAATATAAACGAGCCCTTATCCAAAGGTTTCGACCCTTATTCTAAAGCAGATGATAATATTCTTGATAATCTATCAAATCTTTTATCTTCATACCAAAAACAGTATCTTGATTTACTTGATAGGCTTATTACTCTACCGAAAGACATATTAAATGATGCACCAGGCTTTTATTCTACTGAGGCGTTAAATAAACTATACGCTATTGAAGCAAAGATATACGCTTTACAACAACAATTAAACAAAAAGGATTATGACTGGTGTAAAATTAAGAAGTATGAAAAGTTATCTTATTATAAGCAACAAAAAGAAGATGCCGTATCAAAAACATTAGTTGACTTAAAGAAATCATACAATGATATATTGTCTTCATCTATCATTATACCGAAATCGTTTTTCATTAAACGATCTGGATATTATGATAAAAACACCCTGTCAAAGCTATCAAAGATAGAAGAAAGTATCAAACGAGCTTATTATAATATGAATAAGCAGTATGATAATTGGTGTTTAAAAGTAAGGAACAACTGTCTAGATAGGTACAAGGTTGCAACAAGTAGTATTGTACAACAGGTTATCTGGAAAATAGGAATTCCGACAGCAATACTTTTTATTGTTACTATATCAGGTATAAGTTATACATCATCATCCGAATCAATCGCAACCTTTGAGCAAACCATCGCATCAGGAGAACAATACGTAACTAAGGGAGATTACTCAACAGCATTTAAGATATTTTATGACGCAAAAAATAGTTATAATGCATCTTTTATACCATCATATTATAAAGGTATAGCAGATAAACATATAACAGAAAACATAAATCGATTAACAGAAGAGTGCTACGATTTATTAAGTCAAAAAAAATACGCCTCTGTAAAAAGCTTAATTAACTCTGTACCTGATAATTTACTATCAGAGAATAAAACAGGTTCTGACAATATAGAAAGAATACAATTTGAACTTAATAAAGCTATAGAAAATGCGGTAGATCATATGATCTTAAACATATCTAAAAATAACGGTCATCTAGATGAAAGCTCTAAAGAAGAATTAAAAGAATTGCTGATAGTAAATTCTGATGACTACTGGTTGAACTTTATTCAGAAGAAAGAAAAATGAAAAACAAAGCGAAAAAATTAATACGCAACATTCTCATAGGAGCAGTAGCTTCACTCTATAGTACGAATACACAAGCAAAAGAAAGTGCTACTGTATCATTTTTAGACAATCTTAATGATGATGATAAAAAAGATGCTGTTAATGCATTAAAAAACAAGATTTTTAGAAATGTTTTACAGATTACAAAAAAAGGAGATATAAAACTTATAGCTGGTCATAGGTCTCACATGTCGCATCGCTCTGGAGGCGGTGGTGGAGGTGGACACTACTCTCATGCTTCTCATTTTTCAAGTTATGGCGGTGGTGGGGGACATAATAGTCATTCATCACACAGTTCCAGTTCTTATACCCCAACAGTATCAAGACCTGCACCTAAAACGTATAAAACGTACTCGTTAGGAGATAGAACATTAAGGAATGGTCTATATGGGAAAGATGTATCCGAGCTAACGACTCTACTAATATCAAAACAATATCTAAGCAGCTCTTGGATAACCATGCAAAATGGATATCCAGTTTATAACAATTACGTAACAAGTGCTATAAGGCGTTTCCAAAAAGATGCAGGTATTACAGTAGATGGAATAGCTAATTCAACTACAATATCTAAACTTCGTGACTGGGATAGAAATAAAAGTACGATAGTATTAGGTATCAGAGACATATCATATAGTGAGAATCAAAATGTAGCAGGTGATGACGTAGATGAACTTATTGCCTTACTTAGAAAAGCTGGATACTCTCCTAATCCAGCAAAATTAGAATATAGGAATGGAAAAGCTATTTTCACAAAAGATATAGAAACAGCCGTTAAGTTATTTCAAACATACAATGGACTGAATCCAGACGGAATTGTAAATGATGATACTATTAATAAACTAAAAGCTATAGCTAAATAATGGAAATCCTTATTGACAGAAGAATATATACAGATGCATGTATTTCAAAAGCGATATATAGCCTTTCTGGAGATTATTCCATCTTCAGAAAGACAATAGATGATAATACTGAAAAGATTACCATAGAAGCAATAAAAGAAAACAATCAGAAAGACATACAAAATCTGTTATTTGCAGCTCTAAATGATTATAAGCTTAGACAAATAATAGAAGAAGAGACTCATGATATAAGGATTATTCTTTATGCAAAGGCTTTTAGTGATTTTGATGAATTAGAAGAAAATGTATAGTTTATTACCTTTTACATATACAAAAATATCTGAGAAAGAAGTAATAGTAAACGAACTCGGAGATATGATGGCAGTACCAATTGGTACTGTCAAATCAATTGTGTCCCGTACTTTAGATCCGGAAAGCGAATTGTATAAATCATTAGTAGCTAATTTCTTTATCTCAGAGCAAAGAATACCTGCATTACTTGATATATATGCAGAACGTTTAGCAGAGAAAAAGCGTTTCATGGATGATAGAACAGCTCTACATATATTTGTGTTAACACTCCGTTGCAATCAGAATTGCATTTACTGCCAAGCAACAAGCCAAGATGAGAAATGCACTTATAAATCCATGTCCTTTGAAACCATGAAGAATTCCGTTGAATTAATGTTCAAATCACCATCAAAATGGATTACAATGGAATTTCAAGGAGGAGAACCTTCTTTAGAGCCCAAGCTATTAAAATATGGGATAGAATTAGCTGAAGAAATCAACAAGGAAAAACAAAAAAATATACGTTATGTCTTATGTACAAACAGCATAAATCTTACGGATGAGATACTAGATATTTGCAAAAATTACCATGTAGTTATCTCAACATCACTTGATGGTCCTATGTGGCTACATAATCAAAATAGAGGGAAAATGGATAGCTATCAGAAAGTAATAAAAGGGATAGAAAAAGCTAGAAAAATATTAGGTAAAGATCAAGTCTCAGCTTTAATGACAACATCCGAACTTGCATTAGATTTTCCTGAAGAAATAGTAGATGAATATGTAAAAATAGGATTCCATAGCATATTTCTAAGAGCTTTAAATCCTTACGGATTAGCAAGTCATAATAGCAATTGGAATCTCTATACTGAAAGATTTATAACGTTTTATAAAAAGGCATTCGAGCACATACTATCTATCAATCAAAACGGAATATTAATGATAGAAGAGTTTGCTGCAATTATATTACGTAAGATACTCACTCCTTACTGTACTGGTTTTGTTGATTTACAATCACCTGCTGGTATCATAAACTCTGTTCTTGTTTATAACTACGATGGGAACTTATATGCTTCAGATGAATCTAGGATGCTGGCAGAAGAAGGAGATTTCACATTCAAAATTGGGAGCGTAAAAGATTCCTATGAGAGTCTCATATATGGAAAAAAAGCAAAAGAATGGTCAAAAGTCTGGTCAAATGAAGTATTGGCCGGGTGCTCTGATTGTGGAATACGTGCATATTGTGGAGCAGATCCAGTAAGAAACTATTCCACACAAAAAGATATTTATGGATTCAGACCAACATCTTTATTGTGTAAAAAGAATAAGGCCATTATTGAATACTTGATATCACTAATAATAGAAAGAGAAAATGAAGTGATGCCTATTTTTAGAACTTGGATAATATGAAACAGCGTGAAATAAATATTAAGTCAAATGACAATACATTGTTTGTAACAGAGCAATGTAATAACCGTTGTATCATGTGCTGTCAACCACCTAAGCGAACTCATGATATAGATTCTTTATATGAGCAAAATATAGAAAGAATAAAACAAGCTCCTAAAAATCTTCAGAGTATAGGAATAACAGGAGGTGAGCCAACATTGCTCGGATATAAATTAGTAGAACTTATTCAGGTGATAAGAAAAACACTTCCAGATACAGACATACATCTTTTATCCAACGGTAGAGCCTTTAAAGATTTTGATTTTACTAAAGATGTAGTGGAGGTAGGAGAAGACAAACTCATCCTAGGGATCCCTCTTCATTCAGATTATGCCGGAGATCATGATTTAATTGCAGGCTCCCAAAACGCATACATTGAAACCATGAAAGGATTATATAATATAGCAATGCAAGGCGGTATCATTGAGTTGAGAATTGTAATGAACAAGCTAAATTTTAGTCGCTTTTTACCGATGGCTAAGTTCATACATAAAAACTTATCATTCGTAACATGGACTGCGTTTATGGGGATGGAAAGAACCGGGTTTGCGGATAGTAAAAGTGAAAAGATTTGGATTGAGCCAATAGAATACCAAGCAGAATTGGATGATGCAGTACATTTTTTGGCTGATTGGTCTCATGAAGTAGCTATTTACAATATACCACTTTGCTTGTTACCTAAAGGGTTGTATAATTTTGCCAAAAGGAGTATTTCAGATTGGAAAAATTATTATTTGCCAGAATGTAATCAATGTGTTATGAAAGAAAAGTGTTGTGGACTATTCACGACATCTAGTGTTCCTTATGATGGTATAGCTCCTATATTATCAATAAAAGATTAGTAATATGAAGTGTAAATATTGTGGGGTAAGCGCAGGATTCTTTTCAAACGCTCATAAAGAATGCGAAGAGAAACATAAGCAAGGAATAGCAGAATTACTTGAATGCATTCGTTCGTATTTTATTGGAAACGATAATATGTCCATTGTTACCAACAAAATACAATCAGGTAAACAAAATAATTTTCTTTCGGAAGAAGATATTACAGGTTGTTGTCAAAAAGGCTTAAGTTTTTTCACCGATACGATTCATTTGCCTATTACGAAATTTCACATACTAAAGACTGATGAGTTTTTAAATTCGATAGGTATAAGCAAGACATCTCTCAATAAAGATGGTCAACTTGATAAACTTGGTAGCCGCTTATATCAAGGTGTTCTTATGAGTTATTTTGTAGAAAGATTACCCATAGAAAAAATAGGAAAAAGAGCACAATTGATTCTGAACTTGATACCTTTGACGAATGACCTAAAGTATAGAATAGGATTAAGCGTATTAGATAAGGCTGCAGGGAAATTCCTGGAAGATGGATTGATAAGTAATGATGAACAGATACAATTGAGCGATTTTACGCAATCATTACAACTTCCAACGAACAATTTACCAGCAGAATATACTGGATCCAATATAGAGAAAATCCACCAAGCAGAGATCTTAAGACGATTACAAAGTGGATTACCTCTAAAACAGAGCATCACAAACATACCGATAATGCTAACACAAGGAGAAATTGTAATTTGGATCTATAACAACATCTGTATGTACCAAGAAAAAATAACTCGTGAATGGGTAGGAAGACATGGAGGTATATCATTTAGGATAATGAAAGGTGTTTACTATAGAACTGGGAGTTCAAAAGGGCATCCAGTAGAACGATCTTCTATGGAAAATATTGGAACAGGTATATCAATATTAACAAACAAAAATATATGCTTTCATTCTCCTAACCGTTCCATAAAAATACCTTACAGTAAAATAGTAGGAATGACACCATACTCAGATGGAATAGAAATACATCAAGATGGGACAAAAGCTCAAAGGCAAGTATTTCAAGGATTTGATAGCTGGTTTATGATGAACCTGCTTTCATATATTAACATCTAATTAATGAATCATGAAAGAATTACATATTTCAGCAAAAAGTTGTTCAGCTATACAAAACTGTAAACAACGATTCAATGTATCTTATTCAAAATATGGAAGCGGCGTTATAGAACTGACTCCATACGGAGATTATATTCTAACAACAAGTGGAATAACTGATGCAGCTGCTCGCAGAACAGTTGAATATAAAAGTGCATATAACCGTGTAACCATGGACATGCTTCACGCATACGAGGCTGAAAACAGAGCCTATACATCAATTCACCATAATATACCAAAGATAAAGGATATAGAAGTTTGTAAGAAAGAACTTATAAACTTAACACCTAAAAAATATACCCGACATAGATTTGAGTTACCAAAACCTACTAAATCTGAAGTAGAAGATAACTTATGTAATGAAGTTAAATATATCAACTTTAATGATGAAAATGTTTCTGAAAAAGAGTATATAAAAGAATCACTCAATAAACTTACTGAATATAGACAACAATATTGGCAAGAAGCTAATGAATTGTTTGAACAAATAGAAGATGCAAAAGAAAAACGTGAGAATAAAAAATATTTTACCGAATACAAAAGAAAATATAATCAGAAAGAAGAATATATAAATGGAGAAGAGGATATTGTAGAAGAAGGAATTAATGCCTTGTGCTCTACTATAGAGATACCTTACAATATTAGCATCTCGTATACCTATAATAAAGTAAAACATTTGTTATCCGTTGAGATGACATTTGAGAATGGTATTAATGTCCCAGTGTCAAAAGCAACTATTCTTACTTCAGGAAAAATATCAATTAAGAATAAGCTGGTGAAAGAGATAATCCAGGATAAAACAAAAAGTATTATAAGCTGTGCATACTATATGGCCGGCAAATACTTTAATGTATCACCAAACATTCTGTATATTAGAATGTCTATTTATGATACAAACAAACAGAATCCTCTTTTATGGGTAGAATTTGAAAGAGATAAATTGTCAAAATTAAGCCCCCTACTAACAGACATAATTTCTGATATTTTGGGATATCCTCATGTTTTGAATTACAAAACTAAAGGTGATGCTCTTGAATTAGCAATAATGAACAAAACCACATTTAATAATGAAGTCTTGTTTGAAATTAGTAAATTAAACAGTAGTAGAGTATCAGTAGAATCGATAATTACAGATTTAAATGCAGATTATATAGCGTTATCTTTTAATGAAGCACAACGTCTTATAAATGTACCTAGATTATCAGAGGCTATAAAAAAAGCCTTGTCTATAGCAAAAGACAATGGCTCAACTTATGTCACATTAAGTAAACAATACAAAGGTATAATAGAAGAATTTTATAAGGACAAATGAATTTAAGGCAAACAAATAGTATAATATTAGCATTATTACTATGGAATCCTCTATTAATATTAATGCTATCTAAGAATTGGGTTATTACTCTTACTGTAATAACCTTATTGATTATAGTGGCATACCTTATATCAAAGAGTGAAAGTTTACGCTTAAAAGTGTGGGCTTTCAACTTATGTGCATTATCCAGCATAGCATTACATTCAGAATTATTATTTAGAGAGTTTTGCGATAAAAAAAACATCCCCAACCTTTACGAATTACACGGAAAATATTACTTTAATAAACCATATCTTAACCAAGAATTTCATACAAACGAATATGTAAGTCAATATCAAACAAATTGCCAGGGATACAGGCAGGATGTTTTATCCAACGCTGATGACACCATAAAATGTTGTGATTGGTTATTTATAGGTGACTCATTTACACAGGGAGCTCAAGTAAACTATGATGAACTTTACACAAGTATCCTTTTTTCCAGTTTTCCCAATAAAATAATAATCAATGGAGGTATTAGTGGAGCAGGACTTTATGATGAACTTAATTTTTTTAAAGATAAAGGTAAACAGCTATCTCCTAAATTAGTTTTTCTTCAGATAGGAGTATTCAACGATTTTTTTAACATCAAAGAGAACAGTGCAACATATCAAGATTATTTAATGGAAAAATCTGATCTATATCGATATGTAGCCTACAATATATTCTCCACTGATTCATTACCATTAGGTAGATGGACTGAACCCTTT